>Ga0209955_1000084_pt1 | contig 39036 bp, 45 predicted proteins | sample SalPonA_A_H2O_MG_FD_185716 | JGI IMG/M metagenome (GOLD analysis project Ga0209955, IMG submission 185716) | Water microbial communities from South San Francisco under conditions of wetland restoration - Salt Pond MetaG R2A_A_H2O_MG (SPAdes)... | ecosystem: Environmental > Aquatic > Non-marine... | reverse complement strand
GGTTACCACTACACCGCGCTCCTTTGCCTGCCATCCCCTGCAGGCCTTTTTATTCACAACCGGACGATTACATGATTTTAAGCCAACACTTCGAGCTGGCCGAGTTTCTCGTGTCAGAAACTGCGGCGCGCCTCGGTATCAGCAACGACCCCAGTAACGAGGTGATCGTCAACTTGCGCAAGCTGTGCAACGAGGTACTCGAACCCCTGCGCGTGAATCTTGCCCGTCCAGTAATCATTACCTCCGGCTATCGCTCAGCCGAGTTGAACCACGCTATTGGCGGCAGCTTCACCAGCCACCACATGATCGGTCGTGCTGCGGACATCATCGTTCCCGGACTGCCACCCATCGAGGTGTGCCGACACATCGAAGCAATGGAGTTGCCTTGCAGCCAGATCATTCATGAGTTCGGTCACTGGACTCACGTCAGTGTTGCCGACGGTCACAGTGAGCAACAGGTATTTACCGCACGCCATGAGAACGGTGCGACGATTTACGAGCGAGGTTTACACCATGTCTGAGCTTTGGTTGTCACAACGCATCGAGGCGTGGCCGACTAGTAAGTTAACTCCCTATGCGCGCAACGCGAGAACACACTCGGCTGATCAAGTTTCACAGATCGCTGCGTCGATCGTTGAGTTTGGATTTACCAATCCCATTCTGGCAGGCTCAGATGGCATCATCGTAGCCGGTCACGGAAGATTGGCCGCCGCTCAAAAACTGGGGCTCGATACGGTTCCGGTAGTGGTCCTTGACCACCTAACGCCCGCGCAACGCAAAGCGTTGATCATCGCCGATAACAAAATTGCCGCCAATGCGGGGTGGGATGAAGAACTACTTCGCATCGAATTGCAGGATTTATTGGAGGACGGATATAACCTCGACCTAGTGGGTTTTGATCCCGATGAACTGGCAGACATTCTTGCTGGAGAGGAACCTGATATCACAGGTCTAGGTGATGAGGATACCGCTCCCGACCTGGCTGACACCATCATTTCAAAACCCAGTGATGTTTGGATCATGGGCAAGCACAGGCTTCTCTGCGGCGACTCCACCGATGCGGCTAACTACGAGATACTTATGGCGGGGACGCCTGCGAACCTTATCTTTTGTGATCCGCCTTACAATGTGGACTACGCCAACACCGCCAAAGACAAACAGCGTGGCACCCATCGTCCGATCATGAACGATAACCTAGGTGATGGATTCTATGACTTCTTGCTTGCGGCATTTAAGCCGATGTTGGCTCACTGCGAGGGTGGTGTGTACATCGCTATGTCATCAAGTGAACTCGATACTTTACAAGCAGCGTTCCGCGAAGCCGGCGGCAAATGGTCCACGTTTATCATCTGGGCCAAGAACACATTCACGCTAGGACGTGCTGACTATCAACGTCAGTACGAGCCCATACTGTACGGCTGGCCAGAAGGCAAAAACCGTCACTGGTGTGGCGCCCGTGATCAAGGCGATGTGTGGAACATTAAGAAGCCTGCAAAGAATGATTTACACCCCACCATGAAACCCGTGGAGTTAGTAGAACGCGCCATCCGTAACTCAAGCCGACCAGGCGATGTGGTGCTGGATTCCTTTGGTGGTTCAGGCACAACCCTGATCGCCGCAGAAAAAACCGGGCGTCAGGCTAGACTGATTGAGCTTGATCCTAAGTACGCCGATGTCATTGTGAGACGTTGGCAAACCTTCAGTGGTGGTCAAGCAACACGAGAAAGCGACGGCGCCGTATTTGATGAAGTGCAAGGTGAGGCCATTATCGACTCGACGGCCTCTGCCGAATGCGTTTAAAAGAACAAACTCGGATCTTTAGCCAGTTGGTTCAACCGGTCTAAGCCACCTTGCGCCTCACCAAGCAACTGGGCCCAATCATCTGGCGGATGGCCGCTTTGCAGCATTTTCTCAAAAACTCTGTAGGCGTCCGATTTGCTGCCGTAGGCGCGTTTATTCTTTTCATCGTTGACCCATGCGTACACAATAATTTTTGAGGCAGAATCAAAGCGGAAAAAGAGTCGGTACTGTTGGAAAAACTTCGCACGGAACCAGTGTTTATGCTCAGCACCAAGTGTATTGCCCTGACGATACTCGGGTATAGAGGGGTCTTGAGGTATCACCTCGAATGCCAGTTTTGAAATAGCCGCCAGGCGTTTACTACTATTCTTTTTGGCAAAATTGTCCGGGTCTTTCTTTCTAAGCTCTTCGGTTTTTGAAATCAGAAAATCTAGCTCATCGAGAAACAGCGGATGAAAAAAAATTGTCCAGCCGTTTACCACCAAATTGGATTGTTCAGACAAAACTATTCGTCCTCATCATCCAACGGGGCATCAAGGTCAACATCAATGCTACCTACTAGCCCTTGGATTCGAGAAGCCAATTCCGGTGTTGCTGCTCTGAGACGCTCTGGATGCCTTTGAATATCATTAGCCAAGAACGATAGAAAGCTACCTAAAACAGGATCCTGATCGTTCATATCAGCACGGGACAACAAAACGCTACCATCAGGCTGAATGGTATAACGAATTTTTTCACGTTTACCCAGATGTAATGCTTTACGCACAGCATCAGGAACTGTTGTTTGATAACGGTCAGTCAACGTAGATTCGGTAATCAATAAGGAATTCGCCATGTTGCATTACTCCGTAATGTATCTATTGAATAAAAGGTAATGCAATCGCATTACTATGTCAATACAGTAGAGTTCTTGCATCCCGGCCAGTGCCAACCGCAGCACCGCATTATGCCAACCGGCTCGGTAAACACACTCACCCAGTTTTAGGTCATACCGAAGTGACACAATCAAATCAGGTAACTCAGCCTGCAAAGCTTGATAGACCCGCTGTTTAGTCGGCGAATCGACCGTGGCAAAGCTCGGCATCAGTTCAATCAGTGCCGCTATTCCGGCACTGAGTAAGGGATCAGTAATCTCAGTTTTAAGAAAGGCATTCATGGTTACTCTCCCGGTGATTTGAGGATGCGGTAGGTGCGATCAGCGCCCTCGGTTTTAACCGACTCAATCTGCAAACCGAGTCGCTTCTTGAGGGTGCCTGACATCGCGCCTCGAACCGTGTGTTGTTGCCAGCCGGTGGCGGCCATGAGCTCGGCAATACTCGCTCCTTCGGGCCGCTCGAGTAGGGCAATCAACTGCTGTTGTTTGCTCTTGGACTTGGATGTTTTGGTTGGCTTTAGCGATTTCGGTTGAACAAACACCGGAATATCATCGACATCAAATTTTCTTAAATCAGACATCAGGCACCTCACATAAACATCGTCGAAGCCGGCGCAACCTGCGCGACAGGCGTCAGCGGGCCGGACTTATTGGTGCATGGCTTAGTCATCCGCCGATCGGCGCGACGCCCTGCATCAAAGGCGGCGAGTAACGCTTGCTTAAGGCTCCAAACACTGACTTCGTGGAAATCGAGGCTATCGCTGTTACGTGTTTCAAGCGACTCGATCGCCAAGTGTTCTTGCGCGATAAACTCGAGCAGTAGGTCGATCTCGGGCTGGGACAATGTGGGTATTTTCTTGAGTGACATAGTTGATACTCCGTTAGTGGATAGTGCGTTGATTTACTCAGCGTGCTCGCCTTCACCGAAGATAAAGTCGACAATGATTTGCAGTTGCTCCTCGATGTAGCCAAGCGATCCAGCGTCACCCCAGGTGACCTTGTCAGGATCCGTATCAAAATGATTGTCGCTGGCATCTTGCAGACGCTTTAGCATCGCGTCGATGTGATGTTTACGGGCTAGGAAGGCGTTCAGGGCTTGGTCTTTATTGGTCATGTTGGCTACTCCGTGATCTGCTTAACGTGATGACATGTACGCTTCCTTAGGGATGTTTATCAACTCAATCCTGCTTAATTTTTAATCAACAACACAGTTGGACAGGTCTATGGGAATTTCCATACGGGCCTATGCGCGCCATCGCGGCGTGTCGCATGTAGCGGTCAAAAAGGCCATCGACACTGGCCGAATTTCACCGCTGTCCGATGGCACCATCGACCCCGAAACAGCCGACCGAGAGTGGGCTCAAAACACAACAACACCGCGTAGCAAGGCGGCGACCGAGAACGCAGTTAAGTCACCCAAACCCTCACCGGCCGTCATGCGCACTCAGGAACCCGCAGAGCCATTCGTGGGTACGCCATCGACAAGTACATCACTGGTACAGGCCCGCACGGCCAATGAGGTCGTCAAAGCGCAGACCAACAAGATCCGGCTGGCACAGCTCAAAGGTGAACTGGTCGATCGCTCGCAAGCGGTTGCCCATGTATTCAAACTTGCGCGAGCCGAACGTGATGCATGGTTGAACTGGCCAGCGCGCGTTTCTTCGCAAATGGCCGCAGAGCTTGGTGTGGATCCACACCTGATGCACGTCACCCTTGAATCAGTGGTTCGGGACCACCTGAAAGAGTTAGGTGATATTCGTCTGAGGATCGACTAGATGGATTTTTACGACGGCGCAGATGAAATCGAAAAAGCATGGCGTGATGGACTCATGCCAGATCCAGTGTTAACTGTATCCGAGTGGTCTGATCAACATCGTTTTCTATCGAGTAAAGCATCTGCAGAACCTGGTCGCTGGAGAACACAGCGCACACCTTATTTAAAAAAGATCATGGACTGCTTATCCGCAGCATCGCCAGTAGAGCGTGTGGTGTTTATGAAGGGCGCACAAATTGGTGCCACCGAGGCAGGCTCTAACATGATCGGCTATGTCATACACCATTCACCGGGTCCCATGATGGCTGTCTGGCCCACGGTTGATATGGCTAAACGCAATTCCAAGCAGCGTATAGACCCGTTAATTGAAGAGTCCCCAGTCCTACGTGAACTGATTGCCCCCGCAAGAAGTCGAGATGCAGGCAACACAATTCTCTCCAAAGAATTCAGGGGCGGTGTTCTCACCATGACGGGTGCCAATAGTGCAGTTGGACTTCGATCCATGCCCGTACGTTTTTTGTTTTTGGACGAAGTGGATGGTTATCCAATCGATGTAGAAGGTGAAGGCGATGCGATCTCACTAGCAGAGGCAAGAACGCGCACATTTTCACGGCGTAAAATTTTCATCGTATCAACACCAACGATAGCAGGCTGCAGTGCCATTGAGCGTGAATACAATGCATCTAATCAACAACGCTATTTTGTACCGTGTCCACATTGTCAGAGTAAGCAGTGGCTGCAGTTCGAACGACTACGTTGGGACAGAGGCTCGCCTGAGACCGTAGCTTACATTTGCGATTCTTGTGAAAAGCCTATCCAAGAGCATCACAAAACATGGATGCTTGAGAACGGTGAATGGACAGCACTGGCACCCCAAAATGGTCACAAGACAATGGGATTCCACCTCTCATCGCTATACAGTCCTGTCGGCTGGCGCAGCTGGAGAGACATCGCTGCAAGTTGGGAAAGCGCCATCCACAAGGAAACAGGCTCAACCTCAGCCATCAAAACCTTTAAAAACACCGAACTCGGGGAGACCTGGGTTGAAGAAGGTGAATCCCCCGACTGGCAGCGTTTGCTTGAGCGTCGGGAGGACTATCGAATCGGCACCATTCCAGAGGGCGGCATATTATTGACCGCCGGTGCCGATATCCAAAAAGATCGCATCGAGGTGTCCGTTTGGGCATTCGGGCGCAACAAGGCGAGTTGGTTAGTCGAGCACCGTATTCTGATGGGCGATACCGCACGCAGCGAAGTGTGGTCGGAACTGGGCCAACTACTCAGCGAGCGTTGGACCCACAGCAGCGGCAATCTCATCGACCTGAAACGATTGGCCATTGATACCGGTTTTGCTACCCAAGAGGCCTACAGTTTTGTGCGCAAGCTGCGTAACCCCAAGGTCATTCCCATTAAAGGGGTGCCCAGAGGTGCAGCGCTGATCGGCACACCATCAGCAGTGGATGCTAACCAGAGTGGCAAAAAACTGCGCCGTGGCGTAAAGGTGTTTCCGGTAGCAGGTGGCATTGCCAAGTTGGAGCTCTACAACAATCTACGGAAAACGCCTGACATCGACGAGGGTACGGGTGAACTCACTTACCCCGATGGCTATGTCCATCTACCCAAGGTTGATGCCGAGTATCTGCAACAGCTGTGTGCCGAGCAATTGGTGACCAAGCGTGATCGCAACGGCTTCGCCAAACGCGAATGGCAAAAGATGCGCGAGCGCAACGAAGCATTGGACTGTTATGTCTACGCCAGAGCTGCGGCTACCTCGGCAGGTCTGGACCGGTTCGAAGAACGCCACTGGGCGGAACTGGAATTGCAACTAGGCATCCGGCACAAGCCGCAAGAGATCGAAGTCCAGACACTGGAAGTGGAAACGAGCGTCGACAACACACAGGCCACCAGCAACAAAATCCCAAGGCAACCTCGTAAAGTCGTGCGAAGCCGCTGGCTGACCTAATTCATTTCATCGTTAAAGGAAAACCCCATGAGTTTACAAACCCGCATTGAGAGTTTGGTGGTTCGGCTCGCCCAAGAGTTCAACGCCATCAACAGCAAAACCGGCAGTCTCGCGAGCCTGACGACCACTGACAAGACCAGCCTAGTGTCAGCGATCAACGAGCTGCAAACCGCGCTAGGTACGCTAACCAGTATCGACGATGCCAATGTTGATCTCAGTACCACTTACTCTTCATCCAAAATCGTCACACTGCTGGACGCCCTCAAGGCCGAAATCTTGGGTGGCGCCGATGCAGCCTACGATACGCTGCTTGAGATTCAACAATTACTGCAAGACGGAACCACCGGTCTCGATGCCTTGTTGGCGTCGATCAATAAGCGCGTTCGCTTTGACGCGGCACAAACGTTAACGGCAGAAGAACAGGCCTTGGTTCGTACCAATATCGGTGCCATAGCAGCCAGCGATGTGGGGAATACCGATACCGACTTCGTAGTGATCTTTGAGGCGTCGTTGACCTAATGAATCTGGTCGCGCGGATCGCATCACTGACCTCACGTATTGGTACTGAGGTAAAAAGCAAGATCACCGCTTCACACCCCGGTGTGGCTAAGGCGTGGGTGTGCTTTGGTGCAGTCGATACCCAAATGCTTATCCGCCGGGCTTTCAATGTCGCGAGCGTGACGCGTTTGGACAAGGGTCGTTACCGCGTCAACTTCACCCAGCCGATGCCTGATGCGAATTACTGCTTTACTGCCACCGCTCGAAGCGCACGAGACAACGGCCAACAGCAGATCGCCATCGTGCGCGCAACTGCCGACCAAAAAACGACCCAATTCGTCGATCTGATTGTGGCCAGCAGCACGGCCTCCTTTGACGACTCCAGCGAAATCAATCTCGTGGTATTTCACTGATGGCCTACTCACAAGAACAACTCGAAGCACTGGAACGCGCCCTTGCCACGGGCGAACGTCGCGTCACGTTTCAAGACAAAACCATCGAATACCGCACGGTCGATGAACTGCAGGCAGCCATCCAAACCGTACGTAAGGGTCTGTTGAAACAAGCTGAAGAAACAGGTTTGTGGCCCGGCTCGCCTCGACAAATCCGCCTTACTAGCAGTAAGGGATTCTAGTAGTGGCGTGGTTTAAGACTATCCGCAAAGGCCTGTTTGGCGGCAAGACCACACCGACCTACGATGGCGTGGGTGGTGGCAGGCGTTCACTCTCATGGCTCGTCGGCAATCCCGGTGCCGTCGCTGCACTCACATTCAGCCAGAATGAACTGCGCGCTAAAAGTCGCGATCTAGTACGCCGTAATCCTTGGGCGGCCGCTGGTGTAGAAGCCTTTGTGGCAAATGCCATCGGTACTGGCATCAAGCCCCAATCCATGCACAAAGATAACACCGTGCGTGAGAGCATCCATGCACTATGGTGGAGTTGGTGTGAGGAAGCTGACAGCGCCGGCCTCACCGACTTTTACGGTCTACAAAGTCTCGCCTGTCGCGCCATGTTGGAAGGCGGAGAATGCCTGATCCGACTGCGTTACCGACAGGAAAAAGATGGCTTGCCGGTGGGACTGCAGTTACAGTTACTTGAGCCCGAGCATTTACCGATCAATCTCAATAAAGATCTGCCCTCAGGTAATGTGATTCGTGCCGGCATTGAGTTCGACAAAATCGGTCGACGCGTGGCCTATCACCTTTACAAATTGCATCCTGGCGACGGTACGTTGGCGCCGATGTCTGGTGCGGGAAACCGTAACACCAGCATCGATACCGTGCGAGTTAAGGCAGATGAAATCATACATCTCTACCGACCACTGCGTCCCGGACAAATCCGCGGTGAACCGTGGTTAGCGCGAGCCTTGGTCAAACTCAATGAACTAGACCAATACGATGATGCCGAGTTGGTGCGCAAGAAAACTGCAGCCATGTTTGCAGGCTTTATCACCCGCATGAGCCCCGAGGACAATCTCCTAGGCGAAGGATTACCGGACGCCCACGGCGCTGCTTTGGCTGGTCTTGAGCCTGGCACCATGCAAATCCTCGAGCCTGGCGAAGACATCAAATTCAGCCAACCCGCTGATGTCGGTGCATCCTACTCGGACTTTCTACGCAATCAGTTTCGGGCAGTAGCAGCCGCTATGGGCATCACCTATGAAATGCTCACCGGTGATCTGACACAGGTGAACTACTCCTCGATTCGCGCAGGGCTTCTTGAGTTTCGCAGGCGTTGCGAGTCGATCCAACACAGCGTGATTGTGCATCAACTCTGTCGCCCAATCTGGAAGGCGTGGATGAACCAAGCAGTATTAGAAGGCAAGCTCAATCTCGCCAAGTACGCCGACCAACCACATTCTTATCAGATGGTGAAATGGATCCCGCAAGGCTGGCAGTGGGTGGATCCCAAGAAAGAATTTGATGCCATGCTAACGGCCATTCGGGCGGGTCTCATGAGTCGCTCCGAGGCGATCTCCGCCTTCGGTTATGACGCCGAAGACATTGATCAAGAAATCGCCGCTGACAACCAACGCGCGGATGATCTGGAACTGATGTTTGACTCAGACCCGCGCCAAGACGCGAATCGTCGCGGCAATCGCGATAACACCACTACACCTTAGGACACACCATGCCACTCATTCATTTAGCGTCCCGATTATTCGGTACGCCGCTTCTGATCGCCCGTCCAAAACTGGACGTTATTTTATCGGTACTGGGTCCACGATTAGGATTGCCCGACACACAAACCAAAGTGGCTCTGCCACCTACACGAGCAGCTAAACCCATTCAACCTGGCATTGCGGTGATTCCGGTCTACGGCACCTTGGTCAAACGCACATTAGGGTTAGAAGCAGCATCGGGGCTGACGTCTTACGCACAAATCGCTGATGACATTGATGTCGCATTAGCTGACCCCAACGTCGATGGCATTCTTTTGGACATCGACTCACCAGGCGGTGAAGCTTCGGGGGTCTTTGAGTTAGCCGAGCACATTCGTAATGCCTCTGAGGCTAAACCCGTCTGGGCACATGCTAATGACTCCGCGTTTTCGGCCGCCTATGCCATCGCTGCATCCGCTAACCGCATCACCTTATCCAAAACCGCTGGGGTCGGTTCGATCGGGGTCATTGCCCTTCATGTTGATCAATCACAACACGATGCCAAAGAAGGCCTGACCTATACCGCGATTTACGCCGGAAGCCACAAGAACGATTTGTCACCTCATCAGCCACTAACCGAGTCGGCCCATGATGCACTGCAAAGCGAAGTCGATCGGCTGTACGGGATGTTTGTCTCTCAGGTGGCCGAGATGCGAAGCCTTGATCCTAAGAAAGTGATTGGTACCGAAGCCAGTCTGTTCTTTGGTGACAACGCCATTGAGGCGGGCCTAGCCGATGACGTCGGTACATTTGAACAGACCTTGGTTGCGTTTGCCGAAACACTCAAGGCGACAAAAGCACTACATAGCAAAGCACGCGCGTCACCTGCATCGCAAACAACCATTCCCAACCTTCATTCTCAGAAAACATCACAGGAGTGCCTTATGCACGATACCGATGACACCGTGGTAGCCGACGAGGTTACTGAAACAACAGAGCCAACTGCAACACAACCCGATATGTCAGTGCCACTCAAGACAGCCACCAAGCAACTGGATACCCGTGTTGAAGCGCACGCCATTGCCGAACTTTGCTTACTCGCTGGCAAACCACACCGCACTGCAGAGTTCCTCGCCAGTGGCATGACCCAAGCCCAGGTGCGAACCACCTTGATTGAAGCGCGCGCCCAGCAACCCGAGATTCAATCGCACATTACCACCGAGGCCAGTACCCACAGTCAGGAAGCCAATAACCTGCTGATGGCCGCCACCCAAAAATTGACCCACAAGGAGTAACCCATGGCCGCATTACGTGAACCAATGAATTTGGGCGATCTGCTCAAATACGAAGCCCCCAATCTGTACTCCCGCGATGTTGCCACGGTGGCTGCAGGGCAGAACCTGACCCTCGGTACCGTCGTTGCCCGTGATGCCACGGACAAACTTGTAGCACTTGATACCACCGCCGTGGACTCAGCTGCCGTTGCTGTCGGTGTGTTGGCTTTTGATATCGACGCCACACTCATCGACCGAGCCGATGCCATCCTGATTGCGCGTCACGCCATTGTCGCTAGCCACGCATTGACTTGGCCCGCGGCGATAACCGCCGAAGAACAAACCATTGCCATTAACCAACTCACTGCAGCGGGCGTGCTTGTCCGTCAAGCGGCCTAACGAGGAATCATTCCATGCAGAACCTTTTTGATAATCCTGCCTTCTCGATGGCGGCCATGACCGCTGCCATCAACATCATGCCGAACCGCTATGGTCGGGTTGGTGAGCTGAACCTGTTTCCGTCAAAACCGATGCGCACCCGCCAGATCATTGTGGAAGAGCGTAACGGTGTCCTGAACTTGTTGCCCACCATGCCACCCGGGGCGCCCGGCACGGTCGGTACCCGTGGTAAACGCGCATTGCGTTCCTTTGTGGTTCCGCACATTCCACACGATGATGTGGTACTGCCTGAGGAAGTGATGGGGCTTCGTGCCTTCGGCTCTGAAACTGAGATGGAAGCCTTGGCTTCTGTCATGGCTCGCCATTTGGAGACTATGCGTAACAAGCACGCGATTACCTTGGAGCACCTTCGTATGGGCGCTCTCAAAGGCATCATCCTCGATGCAGACGGCTCGACCTTGTACGATCTCTACGACGAGTTTGATATCACACCCAAAACCATCGGCTTTGAATTGGGCTCAGCGACCACCAAGGTCAAAGAGAAGTGTATCGACGTACTGCGTCACATGGAGGACAACCTCAAGGGCGAGTACATGAGCCGTGTCCATGTGTTGTGTTCCCCCGAGTTCTTCACCGCGCTGACCAGCCACGCCAAGATCGAGAAGGTCTACGAGAACTGGCAGCAAGGCATCGTGTTGATGAACGACGTGCGTGCCGGCTTCACCTTTGGTGGTATTACCTTCGAGGAATATCGTGGCCAGGCGACTGATGCCGATGGCAATGTGCGTCGCTTTATCGCCGCTGGTGAAGCCCATGCGTTCCCCACAGGAACCATTGACACCTTTGGTACTTACTTCTCGCCCGCTGACTTCAACGAGACCGTCAACACACTGGGACAGGAGCTCTACGCCAAACAGCAACCTCGCAAGTTTGAACGTGGCACCGACTTGCACACCCAGTCAAACCCCTTGCCGATGTGCCACCGCCCCGGTGTCCTCGTCAAATTGACGGTGTAATCGATGAGTGCCCCAACGGCCATTCAGCAACACATAGCCGCTCTGTATCGGGCTGCCGAAGGTGCTGGCCTCTTGTCGACGTGTGTGTGGCAGCGCCCTGAATACCAGGGTGCCTTGCCACCACCGGAGAGTCATGCGGTGGGTTTTCGGGCACCTGATGAGTCGATTCTTGATGGCTTGAGTTTATCGACCGAGTACACCATGACCTACCCAGACACCGCCTTTTTAGACTTGACACCCCAAGCCATCGTGGCGGTCGATGGGCGTAGTTTTCAGGTGCGGCAGGTACGGTCGGGTGGCGATGGTGAACGCATTGCTACGTTGATAAGGGTTTAACCATGGATATTTCGATCCGAGAACAAATCCTGCAAAGGATGCTGACAATTCTTGAGCCAGTGGCCACGGTCAACGGCGCCACAGTCCATCGTTCACCCACAGTGGCCCTAACTCGAGAGCAATGTCCCGCCTTGGTCCTGTTTCCTGAGGCTGAAGCCATCGTGCAAAAAGCCAACGACCGACTGGTGCGAGAACTCACGATAAAAATCGTGGCTTTGGCTCGCGCTGTTCCGCCACAGGCACCCGAAACCCTTGCCGATCAACTGATGACACAAGCCCATCGGGCGCTGTTTACCGATCGTAACCTCGGTGGACTCATTTTGAGTTTGCAGGAGGAGTCCTGCGATTGGGATGTGGAAGATGCCGATGCCATTGCGGCCGCCATTCCCGTCACGTATCGGCTGACCTACCGCACTCACCAACACGATATTGCCCTGCAAGGATAATCCCATGCCCCAAATTATTTTAAACCAAGCCCATACCCATGCGGGTGTGGCCTATGCCGCTGGCAAGCGACTTGAGGTCGATACCGCCACCGCTGAATGGCTCGTCGAACAAGGCGTTGCCCGTCTCAAAACCACCACACCCAACACTGACACTGATACCAAAACTGCTACCCGCAAGGATTCCCAATCATGAGTACCTATGCTTCCTTTCAAGGCCGAGTCTATCTTGGCAAACGCGATACTGACGGGAATCCCCTCGATGTTCGCTCACCCGGCAACGTCGCAGAACTGAAACTGGCGCTTAAAACCGATGTGCTAGAACATTACGAAAGCCAAAGTGGCCAACGCACGCTAGACCATCGCATGGTGAAACAAAAGTCGGCGACGGTGATGCTAACCATTGAGGAATTCACCAAAGAAAACCTCGCCTTGGCACTTTATGGTACTCACGTTGTCGGTGAACCGGGTACCGTCACCGATGAACCCATTGGCGGCGCCACACCCGTTGTAGGCGATCGTTATTTCTTGGCTCACCCCAAAGTATCGAGCCTGGTTGTCACCGACTCTGCTGGTACACCTGCGACATTGACCCTCGGGACCCATTACACCGCAGACACCGACTTTGGTGCCATCCAGTTCCTCGATACCACAGGCTTTACTGCACCCTTCAAAGCCAGTTATGCCTACGGTGTGGCGACCGAAATTGGCATTTTCACCCAAGCACTGCCGGAGCGTTATCTACGCCTCGAAGGAATTAACACTGCCCAAGACAACGCCAAGGTCTTAGTTGAGCTCTATCGCGTTGCCTTCGATCCGCTCAAGGAAATCTCGTTCATCTCGGACGACTACAACAAGTTTGAACTGGAAGGCTCACTGCTAGCGGATAGCACCAAACCGTTTGATGCTGTTCTGGGTCAGTTTGGCCGCATTGTGCAGTTGTAAGGAGCTAAACCATGAGTGATCTCGATAAATTAGTGCCTACAACCTCTGAGCTGACATTGAATGGTGAAACCATTTCGATAAGCCCGCTGCGTGTCGGTCAAATGCCAGCCTTTCTACGTGTCCTTGCCCCGGTGATGAAGCAAATCACGGATGAAGGTGTGGACTGGTTATCGCTGTTTGGTGAGCGCGGAGAGGATCTTCTGCGAGCCGTCGCGATTGCGATAAACAAACCGCAAAAATGGGTCGATGATTTGGCGGCAGACGAGGCCATTTTACTGGCAGCCAAAGTCATTGAGGTGAACGCCGATTTTTTTACTCGGACAGTGCTGCCTCGACTGGACGGCCTGTTCACCCAGGTCGGGAAAGTCACCAGCAAGGATGGTTCGACGCCATCCAAGTCCTGATTGATCACGGACATCGATTCACCGACATCCTCGATTATACCTTGGCGCAAGTGAATGCCTTTTTAGCCGCCATCGAGCGTCAGCAACGACAACAGGATGCGAGGTGGCTGAATCTGATCACACTCGCTTCACGAGGTGACCCCAAGCAAGTGGATAAAACCCTCGATCGGCTCTCAGGCCTGTTATGAAAATCCACATCACACTCGACAGCGTTAAGGCCAAAGCTCACCTGCGCCAATGGGGCGGTGAGTTTCGCACCAAGATGCAAAAAACCGTTGTGCGGGCCATTGCCACTGAAGCTCGCGAGATTCGTGAAGATGTGCGAGAGCATGTCGGGGCGAATCTCAGTGTGGCTCGCAAATCGTTTCTGAAGGGCTTTACCGCACGTGCCTTGGATGGTGACAAGAACCGTCTACCGGCTCTGTATGTTGGATCACGCATCCCGTGGTCTGGCATGCATGAACAAGGCGGCTCGATTAACAAACGCATGTTGATTCCAGTGAACGGCCGCGTCGGTCGCAAGCGCTTCAAGCAACAAGTCACCGAACTAATGCGTGGTGGCAACGCCTTCTTTGTCAAAAACAGTAAGGGCAACTTGGTGCTGATGGCCGAAAACCAAAAGGAATTCGATCGACCCCTTAGAAAGTTTAAAAGTCATTACCGAAAGACCACCGGAACGAAACGACTGAAACGCGGCGAGGCTATTCCGATTGCGGTACTCGTCCCTCGCGTCATGCTCAAAAAGCGCCTGAACGTGGAACGCTTGGTCAATAACCGTATCCCCAAACTGTCACAACGCATCGAAGATTTTATCGCCACCCTTGAATAGGAAGTTTTGTTAACCCATGGCCAAACGCATCTCCATACTGATTGCACTCGACGCCGCCGATGAGGGCTTGAAGAAAGCCATCAATGACGCCGGCAAGTCGATGGACGATTTATCCTCCAGTGCACGGGCCGCCGGTGACAAAACGGCCCAAGGTATGGCTGACGTAAAAGCGGGTGTGGCGGCCTTCGGTGATCAGGTCTCCAAAGCCAAGACCCAACTGCTCGCCTTTTTGACCATCAACTGGGCGGCGGGTAAGGTCCAAGAGATTGTACAAATTGCCGATGCGTGGAACTCCATGGCCGCGCGCCTGAAACTCGCTACTGCTGGCCAACAGGAATTCATCACCGCTCAAGAGCAGTTGTTTGATATCGCCCAGCGCATCGGTGTACCGATCCAGGAAATGGCAACGCTGTATGGGAAACTGCAACTTGCGGTGCGCCAACTCGGCGGTGAACAAGAACAAGCCTTTCAACTCACCGAGAGTATCTCTCAGGCCTTACGCATCTCGGGTTCATCGGCGACTGAAGCTCAATCGGCCTTACTGCAGTTTGGTCAGGCATTATCGGCAGGCGTTTTACGAGGCGAAGAGTTTAACTCGGTGGTTGAAAACTCACCCCGTCTGGCCCGAGCCCTCGCCGATGGCTTAAACGTCCCGATCGGACGTCTTCGCAAAATGGCCGAAGAAGGCAAGCTCACCGCTGATGTAGTGGTTGGCGCCTTGATGAGCCAAAAGGACACACTGGAACAAGAGTATTCCCAACTTCCAGCGACTGTATCGCAAGCCTACACGCGGCTGGAGAATGCTTTCGGTCAGTGGGTGAGCCGTGTTGACGAAGCGACTGGTTTCAGTCAAAAACTGGCCGAGGCCATGACCTGGCTAGCCGAAAACATCGATACGGTAATGGCAGCGATCAAGATATTGATGGAAGCCGGATTGATGGTACTCACTTACCGGTTAATACCCGCACTCATTACCGCCTGGCAAACGGTCGGTGCAGCAGCGGTGACTGCCGCAGCTACCGCAAAGGCGGCATGGGCAACAGCTAATTTGAGTGTATTCGCTGCGACGGCCAGCGTTGGTTTTCTCAATACGGCCTTTGCAGCACTCAGCGCATTTTTAGTGGGTTGGGAAATCGGCACATGGCTGTCGGACAAGTTTGAGATCGTCCGTAAAGCCGGCGTGTTCATGGTCGAAGTGCTGATGAAAGGCATTGAGGAGATGCAGTACCGTTGGGAAGCCTTCGCTGCGGTGTTTACCTCCGACACCATTGATGAAGCGACGGCCCGTCATGAACAACGTCTGGGTGATATGAATAGCATTTTTGCTCAGATGTATGCGGATGCGGAGGGGGCTAGCAGCGCGGCTACAGATGCCATGACTGCAGCTGGTGATACCGCCGAGGCTATCGCTAAACGACTCGATGCGGTGCGTCAAGGGACCCAAGAGGCAGTCGGTCGGGGTGTTGAAGCCCTGCGCGACACACTGGGTAAACTCAACACACGCATCGGAGAAGTCGAGAAAACCATCTCACAAGCCAATGGTGTGATTAGCTCAGCTACCGCCAATATGGCTCAGGCTTATAAAACGCTGACGGACGATGTTGCCGCCGCCATGACAGAACAAGTCGATGCGGTGAAAGCACGCTTTGAGGCAGAGAAAGCGGAACTGGAACTCTCCAATCAATCGCAGAAAACCAAGATCCGCGAAGCCACTGAACTTCTGACCGAAAGTCTCAATGAACAAACCCAACTGCGTCAGCAAGCCAGTGATGAAACGCTACGGCTGATTGACGAGGAATCACAAGCACGCATTGAAGCAGCCAGTCGCCAAGGTGATACCGAACAGGAGCGAAGCGCCAATGTGCAGCGAGTGGAAAATGATATCCTCGCCACCAAGCGCCAAACCCTGCAAATTGCCATTGACGAATACCGTCAACACATCGATGCCTTAAACGATGAAGCGAACCGGCATTTAACCGAAATCCAACGCATTGAGGAACAAAAACGATTCCTGTCGATGTCGACCGAAGAACGGATTCGCGAAATCCAGCGTCAGGGTATGAGCGACTTCGAGGCTAACGAAGATCGCAAGAAACAGATTCAGGAATACCAGGCCGAAGCGCGCCGATTGCTGGCCGCAGGTGAATTCGACGACGCCAAGAAATTCGCTCAAAAAGCCATGGATCTGGCAGCACAAGTTGCCACCACCCAAACCAGTGAAGCCAAGCGTGCCGCCGATACTCGCAATCGATCGGAGCAAGACTTTAGCCGCGTTGTACAACTGGAATCCCAAGCGCGTGATGCCTCGCGTCGCGGAGAGTTCGACCGCGCCCGTGACTTGATGCAGCAGGCTGATGATCTGCGAGCCGACATCCACGACAAAACCCGTTCGGCGGATCAAGAAATCGTCAGCAGTAAGCGTGACGTCAATAACGCTATCGATGCCATACGTGCGTCCGAGGATCTGTTGAGCCGCGCTCTAGATGGCGAAGGGCAAGCACATCAATCTGCGGCGCAAGAGGCTATTTCAGCACGTCAGGATATTCAAACGACGCTGACACAAACCGAAAATCAGGTCGATGACTTAAGTCAGCAGTTGGCCAAGGGGATGGCCATCACGCTGAAAGCAGACAGCTCCAAATTCACCCAAGCGCTGGCCGACCTTGATAATGCGCTTGCTGAAAAATCCTATTTGTTGGATGTACAAGCTGATCTCAGCCATGCGGAAAAGACGCTTGAAGAGTACGAGCAAAAAATCAAAGCCGGTGAAACACTCCCTGTTGAAGCCAAAATAGAGGTGGAAAAGGCCAAGGCCACACTGGAACAATTTAAAACCTACGCCAAGGAAAGTGGCCGTGTGGATCTGCAAGTCAGCGTTGATAAAGCACAAGCCGCTATTGGCAATGTTGAGCGCCAAATCACCGCACTGAATCGGATCGAAACCGAGTCGCGCCATGCGATACAAACCAACGCTAGTGCAGTAAGAAGTGAAATCAACTCACTCAACAACGCCAATACCTCGAGTACCCACACGATCTATGTTCGCAAGGTTGAGGTAAATGCTGATGGCGGTTTAGTTGGAAGCATGGTTCAGCGCTTTGCAACCGGCGGCGAGGTATCCCCCCTATTTCCCCGCATGAATAGCGGCAAAGTTCCAGGCTCTGGCGATCAAGACACGGTACCGAGAACTCTCGACAGTGGCGCCTTTGTTCTACGCAAAGCTGCGGTCAAAAAGTACGGTATGGAACAACTCAAACAATTTGCCACGGGTGGCTTTGTCTCACGCCTCACCGGCAACAGCGTCCCGATCAAAAAGAACCGCCAAGTGTTCGAGGCGCAGAAGATGATTGAGCTTGGCATGAAAGGCATCGACCAATACGTCACTTGGTTGCAACGTCGTTATGGTGCGCACGCGAGTCCTCGGCTGCGTTGGAACACCATGCAAAGTTACAACGAACGCGCGGTGAATGATCGTCATACGTTACAGAAGCTAGTGGGTCGCAAAGAACTCACCACGAACGAACAACAGCAACTGCAATCCATCACCGAGACCTGGCGAAAAGCCATGGCCAAGCCTTTGTTATGGGGTAAGGACTTCGAACGCGATCTGCTTGATTACATGGAGCAACACCAAGGCGAGTTCTTTCGTCGTGGGGGTATCGCACCCTCCGACACCGTACCTGCCATGCTGACACCGGGCGAATATGTGGTGAGTAAAGGTGCGGTCAACCAATATGGTGCGGACTTCTTTGCTGCCATTAACAACCTATCGATGCCGGCTCAAGCCATCGCCCAGCGCGTTCAGGGTTTTGCTACAGGAGGATTAGTGAATGCCATGACAGCGCCCATAGGTCGCCCTCAATTTGCAGATAACACGCCGGTACGAACTGTACGAGTGGAATTGGTATCAGGTGACCGCAAAGTCAGTGCATCGATTGATGCTCGAGATGAAAACCAATTCCTGCAATTACTGAGTGCGGCTAAAGCGCGTTCCATTTAATCCACGGGTTTAGTTTATTCCCGTAAGAATAACTTAAAAAGACATCCGACGATGCAACTCACGAACCTCATAACCAATGAGCAACTTCCCCTGCCGGACGATCTGATTTGGCAGGACGAATATAACTGGGCACCTACAGTATCAAGCGTGTCCTACACCATTACTGGCGCGATGATCGTTCAGTCAGCTGCCAAGCAAACTGGTCGTCATATCAGCCTAGTGGGACCTGCTGACATGGCTTGGGTCACTCGAGCCACCGTCGAAACATTGCATGACTGGGCGAGTATCGTACTCAGCGATACCGACGGACGCCATCAATTAACCCTGAGTGATGGCCGCCAATTCACTGTGGCCTTTCGCCATGACGATACACCCGTGGAAGCTGAGCCTGCTCTTGGTATCGCTGCCAAATCCGACCAAGACTTCTACCGCCTAACCCTACGTTTACTGGAGCTCTAACATGCCGATTCAATCCGGCGACGTCAAACTACTCAAATCGGCCGTCATGGCGGATGTACCCGAAGGTGGCAATGCCCCAACCGGCAATGTGATCGAAGACGGGATATCCAACGCTATCTTCCCCGACATATCCGAACTAGACCGGGCCGGTGGTCGCGTCAACTTACGCAAAACCTTCTTGTCAGTACAGACAGACGACACGGACACCTATTTTGGGGGCAACGTCATCGTGGCAGAGCCACCGGCAGACCCTCGCGTAAGCGTCACCCTATTCTCGACTGAAAAGACTTTCGATACTCGATCACAGGCACAAACCCGTATTGAGGCCTATCTCAACAAGGGCCCAGAATGGGCAGGCTACTTGTTTGAGAACCATATCGCCGGTCAGAGGGTAGTCCAGCTATTTCAGCGCGTCACGGCAGCCATCCCCAACGTTGGTCAAACTCTGGTATTGATTCAGGATGAAGGGTTAAGCACCGAACAAGAACAATACATCCGTGCCACCTCGGTATCGGTCGTAGAGCGCACCTTTACCTACAACGAAGATCAGGACTACCAAGCCAACATCGTAACCTTGGAAATCAGCGATGCGCTCCGTTATGACTTCACCGGCTCTCCGCCATCACGCCTGTTTACGCGTGCCAATGGCAGTACTAAAACGCGTGATACCGTGGTGGCCGATGCCGGCACCTATGTCGGTGTGGTGCCCTTAACCCAAGCGGCGAACCTAGGTGACTTCACAATCAAAGGTGAATCGATTTACACCCAATTGGTGCCGAGCGCCCAGACGGAAACGCCGATCTCTTTTGTGCCACCGTACTCCGCAGCCGGACTGCCCGTGCCTGGTGCAGAAGCACTCACTTACACGGCAAGCCATAACTGGACGACTAGTCTGAACTTTAATTTACCCGGTGGCTGTCTGCCCGGTTCATTCAGCATGACGACCAATGGCATTACTATTTTTGATGATGCCGGTATTTTGAAAACCACCAGCGGTGTGATTGGGACCATTGATTATGCCAACGGCATTCTCGTGTTGAACTCCGGCACCATGTCGGGCAGCAAGCAAATCACCTACACACCGGCCGCACAAATACTCCGTGCCCCACAAAGCTCAGAGATTCTGGTAACCCCTGAATCACGCAGTCAGTCCTACGTGGGTACCATCATTCCAACCGCGCAACCCAGCACCTTCTCCATTAGCTACATGGCTCAGGGCCGTTGGTATGTATTAGCCGATGCGGGTAACGGCTCGCTGAAAGGTCTGGATGCCAGTTACGGCGCAGGGACCTACAACAAAGACACCGGTGCTTTCGTCGTAACACTTGGCGCTCTACCGGATGTCGGTACCGCCCTGATTTTGACCTGGAATGTTCCCACCCAGGAAACGTCACAGCCCATCGGCACGTTAAAGGCTCAGCAAACGCTGACGCTGAATCCACCGCCTAACACATACATACAGCCCGGGTCGTTTTCTATTTCCTGGGAGCACAACGGCACGCGAACCGCGGATGCGACAACGGCGAGCACACTGTCGGGGGATGCCACTGGCTCGCTGCGAACGAGCCGGGCCGAAGTCGACTTTTGTCCCGACACATTGCCAGCAGTCGGCACCCTGCTGACCGTGGATTATGTCGCGGGACCAAAGCAAGAGGACAATTTTGTTCATCCTTCGCGCGATGGAACAGGACAAGTCCCAGTCAGCGCCACGCTTGGAACTATTGAACCCGGATCATTAGAAGTCGAATGGAACACGCTGACCGACACTTCTGTTTTAAACGTCTACACGCTGCGACAGTTGCAGGCCATGGGGGTCGGACTCTATGGCGTTGATCCAACACAGTTGGCACACGATGACGGTACAGGGAACATTGTTCTCAATGGAGAAATTATCGGCACTGTTGATTATGGCAACGGAGCTGTTCTGTTCAACCCGGACGTCATTATCAAAATTCCGAAACCTGATTACTCCCCTCAACGTCTGGGCTGGGGCTGGGGCATCGGCTCGCTGTATCGCCTCAACTACAGCGGTATGACGTATATCGACGCCCCATCGCTCTATCCCAACGACGAATCAGGGTACGTCAAACTTCGCTATAACAGCCCAGGCTCTACCAGTAATCAGACCGAAACCTTTACTTTCTCTCCGTCTTTCAAACTCGTCTCCGGGATCAATGCACAGATTGTCGCTGGAACCGTTGTTTTGACTATCCCCGGCTCCCAACCCTGGGGAGACAACGGACAAGGTACCCTGAGAGAGTACACCGCCAATGGCTGGTTGACTCGGGGAACCATCAACTACCTGTCAGGAGAAGTGGCTTTAAACAGCTGGACTGCCGGCACATCCAACACGCTCACGCGCGCCAGCTGTGTCACCACTGTTGGTGAAAGTATCGCCAGTGAGTACGTCTTTCGCACCGGTGCTGCACCCCTTAGACCAGGATCATTGTCTATACAATACGCCAGCCCAAGCGGTGGCACTCAAAGTGTCACTGCCGCCATTGATGGCACACTGACGTCAGACGGGGTTTCCGGCAGCGTGGATTTTGAAACCGGACTCGTTCGCGTGCATTTTGGTACCGTGGTGCCCGCCGCCGGCAACGAAGGCGAACCCTGGTTTGATGCCAGTAATATCGATGCTAATGGCAATATCTTTATGCCGGAGCCAGTTGCTTCATCGACGGTTCGTTACAGCGCTGTCGCCTACAGCTATCTACCACTGGACGCAGACCTGTTGGGTATTGATCCTGTCCGCCTTCCCAGTGATGGCAGGGTTCCCATTTTTCGCCCCGGCGGTTTTGCCGTAGTGGGCCACACCGGCAGAATCACGACATCGGTCAGCAACGGTATGACAGTCGACTGCAGCCGAGTACGGCTATCTCGAATTAGGGTGATCGATGCAAACGGTGTTGTGATCAACACAGGCTACGTCACAGATCTGGAGGCAGGCACCGTCACCTTCAACGACGTTACCGGATACAACCAGCCGGTCACCATTGAGCATCGAATCGAAGACATGGCGGTTGTGCGAGACGTGCAAATCAACGGTGAAATCAGTTTTACCCGAGCCATTACACACGACTATCCACTGGCTGATGTCGGTGATCCCAAGTCAGGTAGCTTTGTGGCCAGCGCCCTGATCGCTGGAGACCTGTTTGCCCGCGTCAACCTTGTGTTTGACCAGTCGTCATGGAATGGCACATGGTCCGATGATTTATCGGGAACAGCGGCCACCGCTACATTTAACAACACTCAGTACCCGATACAGGTGACCAACCGAGGGGCACTGGCCGAAAGGTGGATCGTCCGATTTACCAACAGCACATCCTTTGAGGTGATCGGCGAAAATGTCGGTGTGATTGCTACAGGCAACACGAGTACCGACTGCGCACCACTTAACCCCTCTACAGGAGTTCCCTATTTTTCGCTGCCGGCTCTGGGCTGGGGCACCGGCTGGGCCACAGGCAACATCCTGCGCTTTAACACCATTGGTGCCCAGTTCCCTGTTTGGGTCGCACGCACAGTACAACAAGGACCGGAAACCGTCACCGACGATGACTTCACGTTGCTACTGCGCGGCGACGTTGATACACCCTGAGCCACTAATCCATGACTGACCTTAGCGTAAAATATTTCAACTCGGGCATAGCGGGAGCCCCTCAGGTATCCAACAACTGGGGTGATCTGGTCACTATGTTGGATGCGTGTCTGATTAATGGTTTTAACCTAAAAGCCATTGATAGTCTGACCTCAATTGATGGCGTTGCCACGGCAAACATTACCACCGGGCACACTTACCAACCTGGACAAATTCTCCGTATCGACGGAGCGAACCAACCGGAATACAACGGTGAAGTACGGGTTATTGCAACAACCGCCACAACGTTCACCTATTCGATAACAGGTACACCGACGTCTCCAGCGACCACAGCAACGAGTCTGAGCGCTGTCGTATCACCGCTCGGCTGGGAGATACCGTTTACCGGTTCCAACAAGCGCGCCTACCGCAGCAAAAACCCGCAGTCACCCGGCAACATGCTACTCATCGATGACGGTATCAAAGCCAATGAATACGTGGACACCTGGGCCAAATGGGCTAACGTCGGCATTGTTGAAGGCATGTCCGATATCGACACCATTGTCGGCGGTCAGGCTCCTTTTGACGCCAGTAAGCCCACCCAAAACTGGCAACAGTGGGAAGCCAACCAATGGGGCTGGTACAAGTGGTATCACGCCCAGCAATCCGGTTACGACATCTACGGTGACGGCGGCGGTGGCGACCGCAATTGGGTATTGATCGGTGATGACCGACTGTTCTATCTGTTCATCACCAACCAAAAATCCTACAACTGGTATGGCCGTAATTTTTACTGTTTTGGTGATATTGAGAGTTTTAAACCCGGCGATCGTTACCACACAGTTTTGTGTGCCGATGATCACTACTGGTCCAATAACAACTACTCCAGCTACCCAGGCCAATACAACGGCTATGGATTGACCCACACTCTCAACTGGAGCGGTAAAGCCATGCTCCGCAACCACACCCAAGTCGGCAATTACATCCGCTGGGGCGTGACCTCACTCAATACCGGGAACAATCAACAGATTTGTGGTCGTGGCAACTTACCCTTCCCCAATGGCGCGGATTACAGTTTATGGCTGATGCCCACCTATGTACGTCAGGAAGACGGCCACATGCGCGGCACGATGCCCGGAATGCACTGGATGCATCAGGACAGACCTTACAGCGACCAAACCATCATCGACAATGTCGTTGGGCAACCTGACAAGCAATTCGTATTGGTGCGAACTCAATACAGTTCCGATAGCGAAGGCGCCCAAGTAGCCTTTGATATTACAGGCCCTTGGCGGTAAACCGCGATGGCATTGTTACTGCTCCCGAGATTGGGAACAGGCAACCTCGTTGCCTTTAACAACAATTTCACTGTCTCCAAAGATGGCAATCCATGGGGCGATGGTGGTGCCGATACCTTTGATGGTACCCAAGGGGCTGAAGTATCCTCAGCCAACGGCTGGGTACGACTGGGAGGAAATACCTACACCACGCCGGATGGTTCCATTGATATCAGTAAAGCTCTAGGCAGTGACGCCGTCGATTTGGGCGTGTACTCAGGTTGGACGATCAATGGCATATGGGCGTGTGAGATCGAGATGGGACACGAGCCCGTTGAACCACTGGATCTCCGTTTTTACTGCAACACCGGCTATGACAGCAGCAATGCTACTGGCGTGGTCACACGGAGCTTTGATCTTGATGGCGTCACCTATGAACTCAAAACAGTATGGAGTACCAACACTGCCCAAGATGCCTGGCCAACCACGGGTGAAACCCAGCTCACAGTAACCGTTGTTCCTTATTTGGCCGAGCACAACGTACCCGGTGTTAACACCTTTGATTTTAGTCGCACCAATGACTCGGTGACCCATTACCTCAACAGCCTTTCGCGTGGCGCTACGCTCTATATTCAATGGGGAAAGGTGAATGTAGCCGATGTGCAGGACTGGATTATTGCCGATCTGGTTGCCTCTGAAGAGTTTGACCAAGCTCCCCATGAACGGACTTTGTTGGTGAACACCGCACCCGACGCTCAATTTAAATCGCTTGGTTTAGAACGGAGTCCCAATTCAGCGTTATGGAATAACGGCGAAGGCTATGCCTACAGATACCGAGCAGAAAAATACGCACCAAGAAACATCTACTTCGGTGGCAACGGTATTATTGAGGGTACGATCAAAGCCAAAGGGACGCCCAATGAGCCCTTAGCAAGGAAGGTCCAGCTATTCAGTGCCAATACCAACTTGTTAGTGGCTGAAACCTGGAGTGATCCCCAAGGGTTGTATCGCTTTGACCATCTCGATAGCGATCAGCACTACAACGTCATGAGTCACGACTATACCGGCCATTATCGCAGTGTCATTGCCAATGACCTAAAGCCCGAGGTGGCAGCATGACCATTACACTGAGTGATGCATATCAGGTCATCCGGTTAGAAGCGACCCGCAGTTTTTTAGATCGTGGCACTTTAAACGCCAGACTACGACTTTACGGTGGCACACGCCCCAATACCCCAGAAGAAACACCGACCAGTGTCATGTTGGCAGAAGTGCAACTGACCAAACCCTGTGGCAATGTCACAGAACTTACACTCACCCTCACACCGCTATCCAATGCCTTAATCACCCAAAGCGGCATAGTGACCTGGGCAAGACTGGTGAACGGTGAAGAAACCACGGTACTGGATCTCGATTGCAGTGAAACCGACGCCGGTGGCGATATTCAACTACCCCAAACCCAACTCTATGCGGGTGGCTACGCCTACCTGTCAGCCGCCAAACTCAGCTAAACCAAACCACAACAAACAATTCACTCACCGATCATATCGGAGAAATATTCATGTCTAACAACTTGTTCGATAAGGGCCGTCAGCGATTTCTGGAAGCCCAACTTAACTGGCTCACCGCTGATCTCAAAGTCGTCATGATCGATACGGGTGTCTACACCTTCGACAGTACACACGAGTTTTTCAATGCTGTGCCCGTTGAAGCCCGCATTAGCTCACCCAGCACTCTGGTCAACAAGACGAGCTTTAACGGCGCGGCTGATGCAGACGATGTCACCTTCGCGGCCGTCAGCGGTCCATCGATCGAAGCACTACTGATCTATCAGGAAGTCCTCGATGTCGATGGTGTCACGCCCAACGACGCCGCATCACCGTTAATTGCTTACATCGATACCGCCACTGGTCTACCGATCACCCCCAACGGCGGGGACATCATCGTCACTTGGGACAACGGTGTTAACAAGATTTTCCGACTCTAGGACTTATTCTCATGACGGCCCCAGCACGCTATTGGCGCATTCAATTTCGAAGCATCAACACCTACAACTACGCACAGCTCGGTATCAATCATTTACGCCTGTTCGCCAAAGATGGCGCTGAGCTCACAGCTACACCCAATACGCCACTGCTTTCCACTGCGCTGAATAACAGTCTGATCAACACCACCAGCTTCCCGCTGGAACATTTGACTGATGGCGATGATCAAACTGCGTGTGCCTTCAACTGGCCAGGGTATCGCACCACAACCACATGGCGAGCCGTGGATTTTGATTTTGGTGAGGGTAATGCGGTATTAGTGGATCATCTTCTGGTGAACGTCACTGACACCAACTACAACGGCAACAGTATTATTGCAGCCGACTCCATCGACTGGTTGATCCAATCTTCGGATGACAATGTAACTTGGGTATCTCAGTCGATGCAGTATCGACCGGTTCGTACGGCCAATACCGATTATCGAATAGCAGCGTCAGTTACATCCGATTTATATCCCATCCCTAGTCGAGATTTGCTCGGTGGCGATGGCGGTATTTACGGAATCGTGTCGGAAGATGGTGTAGCCATGCCAAACCGACCTGTGCTGTTGTTTGAGCGCGAAACCTTTTACAAAATCGGCTACACCACCACGGACCAAAATGGCGGCTACGCCTTCAATGGGCTAAACCGCAATAACGAATATCTGGTGATGTCGGTAGATCCCTCAGGACCTCCCTACAAGAATGCATTGGTTTGGGATCGCATCAAACCCATCAACACCAAAGGCAACCTTGGGCCGCAATCCGCCTTTTGGGCACGTCGTATTCGTGATCCTAACCTAGGCGGCGTGGTATCGTTTGCGGATTTCCTCGACAGCGTGGCTTACGACTTTTTTCGAGGTAACGTACTAGGAAGAGAAAGATTATACAGCACCTATCACTCGGTCTTTGCCGGATACGATTTTGCGCAAGCCACGGCAGCCGATGGCGCATTGAAGTTCATCAAATCCAACCGTACCGAAGCCGACATTGGAAATGGGCTGACACTATTCCCAGGCCTTGGAACCTTTACAGGGAACAATAATGCCAGTGTTCCCGATAACTACGCCAATCTAACCTTTGAGTTTATCTTTCAAGCGCCACAATCCAACGAAAGCTCGCTCATCTTTGTGTGGGCAGGCCGGCGTGATTCCGACGATGCCACCATGTACGGCTACGATAGTTATTATGGCTATCACATGCGCGCCACCGGCCCAACGCTGGAAGTCACCACCACGGAAATGAACGTGCGTTTTCCACTCAGCGCACGAAACAGAACAGATCCCAGAATCACATCACCCGTGATCGCTGGAGAGCACTATCATGTGATTATCGCCTACACTGAAAACCAAAGTATCGAACTGTATGTGAATGGTGTACAAACAGGCACCGCAGATATTACCGGAGCGGGACGCTTATGGGGGCATACACAATCCACCAAGGTCTTTGAAGACTGGGACAACACCAATCGACTCACCGGTGGAGCCTACAAAGAAGCCGCGATACGACGACTGGATATGCTCTACATCGGAGGTACCGGCCACAGCTATGCATCCTCTAACGATGAGCGTTACAACCTTCCGCCGGGATTTGGTGGCGCAGTGGCCTTTGCAAGCATCTATGGACGCACCTTTACCGAAGCGGAGGTTCAGCAGTTTTACGATGCCTACTCCAACACCGAAAACCATGTCGTACTGCCACAACAATCAGGCTATATGGCAGAAGTCGAAGCAGACAATCCGTCGTTCTATGTTCGATTGAATGACCTGACGCCACCACAGCGAATCGACACATTATTGGGGCACCGTGATTATCGAGCGGTCTTTGAGTCGGGTACAGAATTTAACAGCGCCCCCTTTGTGTCAGGCTCTCCCAGTATTACCACTAGTAATGGCGGTGTATTTTGTGACCGCGTGGATATTCCCAGCACCTTTACCGTGGAATGCTTTGTGCGCTTTGATTCACTGGTTGGCACCCAGCGATTATTTTTAACCCGCAAATACAACAGCAGTGCGTTTATTTATCTCTCGATGATTGATGGCGCATTATCCCTGTCAGTGAACGATCGATCAGGTACAACGACGACACAGCCATTTCCAGTAACGTTAGATACAGGCACCGACTACCACTTGGTTGTGCAATACGATCCATGGGAGCTGAAAGCCACTCGTCTATATATCAATGGAGTGTTAGCCAGTGAACTCCCGGCGTCGGCCATCCCAAACAACATTGATGTGGATTGGCTTGGCATTGGCGTCAATGTCTCAAGCACAGGACCCAGCTACTCAGAGCGAGTACAGGGGCAAATGGCTGAATTTGCGATCTACAACTACATCGTTCCAGCAGAACGTATAGCAGCGCACTACGCCGCTCGTAACGCCTAAATACCCCATAACGATCTGGAGACTGTATGGCTAGCGCACGCCCCGTCGCAGGCGCAGGCCTTGGCGATCAACACAAATTCGGACTAGCAAACTCATCCAACGCTGCAGGAACCATAGCACCAGCTGGATGGGATACCAGCCGAGTCCCGATCACAGGCTCGGTGTATTACACCGACCAAAATGGCGCCGCTGTGTGGTTTGCCTTTGAAGGCGACTACGACTCACCCAACAACCTCAATGCAGCGTTTACCTTCGGTGGATCTTCAGGTGTTACCGACGCTGGCATCAAGCTTCTAACAGGCTTTGGCATTGCAGATATTGCCAATCAGGCAACAACTACCTCAACTCAGGGTAGCGAATTCCATGCCATTGGGCGCACTCGGGTCTGGCACACAACCACCAATCTGGCGGTAATCGAGGCGGGTAAAACCGATCTCCTATTTGATAGCCTATATCAGATACCACCCACCGGTAATACCGCCTTTTACTTTGGTGGCACCATGGTGGTTGCCGCCGCCGGTTGTGGGCACGTTGAACAATTTGGTGACATTGCGGATATTCGCAAACCACTCCAAATTAATCCCGAGGGATGGCGATCACGCGGTACGTTTGGCAACACCCGATTAGGGGATCAACCGGCAGTCACGTTTGGGTTTGATAAAGCAACCGCAGCACCTTCATCCAAAAACGTTGCCTTTGATTTTGGACTCGACAAATCGGCTACCCTGACAGCAGGATACCAATCCCGATTTGGCGTCACGGCCCTACGTAACAGTGCGCAAAGCATCACTGTACTGGGTAGCGAATTTACTCGATGTGGACAAGCCTTGTGCTTTGATATCGACAGCAACGGTGCTACCGCCCATTTTGGCTTCGCACAAAGTTACTCATCACCGCCATCTGCGCTTAACGCCCCGTTTTACTTTGCGTGGGAAAGCCGAGCCATCACCGAAGGATGGCAAAGTGAACAATTGGGCGAGCCTTACATTTGGTTATTCCATAGTTTCGCTGATCCAGCTGGATGGCGTGCCACCAAGTTTGGCAACACCCTCATTGAAAACTGGGCGGAGTTTGCGGCAACACCAGTGGGTATCCCACCGGCGGGCATGGGCACACCGAAGTTTGAAATTGCGCCACGTTACATACTGACCTTACAAGCCGATTTACCAAGTTTAAATAGCCTAACAGCGGACATTAGCTATCAATCTAAAACAGAACGTCCAACAGTAGGCGAGCAAACAACGACTTGGCAGAGCACATCGACCAACGACTACGTTCAGCCACAGCGACAGCAAGATGCCCATCGTTTACCGGCTGGATGGAATGGCGGATGGTATAAAACCAAGGGCAGTAGTCGCGGGATAACGCATCGACTACCACAGGCACTGACTACCGATAATATCTACTTTGATAATCCGTACAGGAGTGCTCGATCGAATCCCCAGAACCTAATATTTACTCAACAAGATGCCACTAGCCTATGGCTACAAAAAGAACATCGCCAACAAGATGCACAAGCGAACATCTCCGCGATCGATTTTGAGCAACAAGACGGCATTCGAACCAATCGCCTTTATAGGGCTATCTGGAACATCGGCAGTCCTCTGGCATTAGTTCAGCACTACCGCTACCAAATGGCTGCGCCTTTGCTCAAAGGATGGCGAACTGTATTTCAAGCGGGACGTGTTCCACCGACCGGAACCACACGAATCAATGTTACCGAACCCCAGCAAATAGATCGTTGTTATTTCCCCAGGGCGGACCTGGTGTTTTCCACGCTGAGTTCTTCAAGTACTCAATTAATGCTTTTGTGCGATACCGCACCAGTACTACCGCCGACCAATGGCACACTCATCATTCCGATTCAGAAGGTCTACATCGTGTTCAACAACGTCAATTTAATGAGAGCCAGCGATCAAACACTGGTGCCAACCTACACCATGTCATTAAGCCTAGATGCGGATTCGTGGGCATGGGGGTTCGATGCGTCATTACCAGGCATTGCACAAGGCTTAGTTGAGCCCAACGCTGATGGTCCGGTGGAGCTAATCGCAAACGTCAATGGAACCGCGTTTCGTGTACTTGCAGAGTCTATCAATCGAGAACGGGCATTTGGAGAAACACTGATCCGTGTGTCTGGGCGAAGTAAACATGCGCTGTTAGATGCACCTTACGCGCCCATTCTGAGTTTTAACAACACGGCTGATCGCACCCATCAACAACTGTTTGATGATGTACTCCAAGTCAATGGTGTGTCACTGGGTTGGCAAATCGACTACGGATTGGAAAGTTGGAATGTACCGCGAGGTGCCTTTGCTCATCAGGGCACATACATCAGTGCATTAGCTGCTTTGGCCAAAGCCGGTGGCGCCTATCTTTTACCGAATACCGAGCAGCAAATATGTAAGGTTGTACCACGTTACCCAGCTACGCCATGGAACTGGGGCGAAATAATCCCTGATGTTGTTCTGCCAAGCAATGCAGTCAGCCGCGAGTCGATTATCTGGAAGGAGAAGCCTAACTACAACCGCGTGTATGTGAGCGGCGAAGGTCAAGGCATCCTCGGTCAAGTGACTCGAAGTGGAACCGCTGGTGATATCCTCGCTCCGATGGTCACCGATAGCCTGATCACAACTGCCGCTGCGGCTCGCCAACGAGGGCTAGCCATATTGTCCGATACCGGCAGACAACTTGAAATGGGGCTCAAGCTACCGGTTCTAGAAACCACAGGAATCATCCGACCCGGGGCCTTCGTTCAGTACGACGATGACGGCAACACATCTATTGGGCTCGTGCGATCAACCCGCATCGATGTGGGGCTGCCCGATGTTTTTCAAACGCTAGGAGTGGAATGCCATGCGTAACCTGTATCAAGAGTTTCAAAACCTTATACCTCAGCCTGCTTTACAAGTCGGTACCGTCGAATCGGTGACCGGAAACATCGCCAAAGTCAGACTACCTGGCGGTGACACACTAATAGCGAAAGGCGCCGATTCAAACTTAATTAACCAAAAGGTCTTCGTGAAAAACAACGTCATTGAAGGCCTTGCCCCCAATCTACCCACCAAAATTATCGAGATATAGAGAGGTCGCTATGGAATCCCATCAAGACAAAGACACCACCATCCAACTGCGCCTCGAAGATTTCGATGCGATTTTAGAACAGGCCGCTGAAAAAGGCGCTGAACGATGCTTGGCACACTTAGGCCTTGAGAACGGCCATGCCGCACGAGACATACGTGAGTTACGCGATCTACTCGATGCATGGCGCGAAGCACGAAAAACTGCATGGCAAACCACCATCAAAGTCATTACCACCGGTATTCTGGCGACAGCGCTCGTCGGCATTGCCATCAAGCTGAAACTCATGGGAGGCTCACAGTGATCGAGACACTACTTGGTGGATTGCTCGGCGGAGCATTCCGCCTAACACCAGAGATTCTCAAATGGATCGACCGCAAGGGTGAGCGAAGCCACGAACTCGCAATCCACGACAAAAATCTCGAGTTGGAGAAGCTACGCGCATCCACTGCAATGAAACAAGTTGAGGTAAAAGCTGAATCCGCACAGCAAGCCAAAGCCATCAACACGCTTAATTCCGCTGTTACCTCTCAAGGCATCGTCACCGGTGTCAAATGGGCCGACGCGCTATCCAGTAGCGTTCGCCCGATCATCACTTACTGGCTCATGGTGCTCTATTGCGCAGCAAAAACTGCTGTCTTTGTCGCTGCTGTGCAAAACGGTGTTGAATGGACAACCGCTACTCAGCACAGCTGGACTGAAGCTGACCAGGCGCTATGGGCAGGCGTATTGAATTTTTGGTTTTTGGGACGTGTGTTTGAAAAAAACAGTACTAGGGTCTCAAATTATACAATGTGAGACCCGAATGAAGTTATTCTAATTACAACTAATTCATATCAACATGTGGTCTCCAGTTTTTCGGTTGTCAAGTCATTCAAAACCGTGACAATACCGTTTGTATCAACAAATACTTTTTTTGTACCTCTGTTACTGCAAGAACTCCATGAAACTATCGCGTTGTAACCACCATGTATTGGTTCGTAACTTTCAAGTCTGTATAGTTCGGTATATCTAAGCCAAATAGCTAGTTCTATGGGCGTATTTATTTCTCCAAAAAATTCCAACATTTCATTTGGTGTTTGAATTAACTCTAAAGAATTTTCTATTAAAAATACCCCAAAATAGCCACAAGCACTTGGCAAACAGTCACCTCCAAATGCTAAAGGAGAAACTATATTGCTAATCTCATCTCTTAAAACTGAATCTAAGCTATCATAAATATCAAGATCAAATGAGTATACTTGAAAAGATTCTACCGGATCAGGCCAATTCTCTGAACGAATTTCCCAATATTTAACATCCAATGGAAGATCAAAACTTTTAAGTGAATATTCATCAATTCCTACAAATGTATAACTAAAACTTTCAGATTTATCAGATGAACTTTCTCCACATGCTGTCAAAATAAACGACAGTATTATCGCAAAACATAGTTTTTTCATTTCAATTTACCCTAAAGGTCAAAATCAAATTAAAAAATATTGATTATTTATCTATTCACTAATAACAAAATTCTCATTATAGAGCCATAATTAATCAATAACATGTTGAATAGTACTTCACATAAACAGTATTTGAATTGGCGGAGTCTTCACCCAATCCATTTACACCAATAACTCGAACATAGTAATTTCCAGAACTTCGCCCTAATTGAGTATAACTATTTGATGATGTAGTTTTAAATGTTGACCAAGGCCCTGTAGGAAATGTTGATTTTTCCAATCTATAATATGTATCTTCAACACTTGAATCCCAAGAAAAAACCCCTTGAGAATAACAATAAAAAGTATCAAAATTTAAACTATGTGACTTATATGCACCATAATCCATTTTCAATCTAATTATATCCAAATTAGAATATGCATAAGCCCAAGGAATAATATTACCATTTTTACCAGTTAACATTGGAAGCGTTTGATCAAAGACACATGTTGGTGTTGAGTATGAGCCATAATGCATTATCGAATTAATATCATAAGGTGTATCAGTTGTAGAATTTGAGATCAAAGAAAACTGATTTGAACAATCATCTAAGTTTGAATAATTAATATTTATATATGAATCTCTATCGCTTCTTGAGTGCTCATGTATATATCCAATTGCATGCCCAATTTCATGAATTATAGTTCTAGAATCCATACATCTTAGAGTAATATATTGCTTTGAACCAGTCTTACCTACTGCAGACTGACCACAAGCCCATAAATCCGGATCAAATGTAAACTGTACGTAACTACCTTGATTAGTTCTAGGAACAAATTGAATACCGAAAGTATTTTCAGCATAAGATAATTGATTCAAAATAGTAGTTTTTTGTGCTGTTGATAGTGTTTGTGAAAATGTATATGGCACTATACTTTGTGCCCAATAACCCCCTATTTCAGAACCGCCACTGGATTTTCCAGCTAATGATAAAATCATATATTCGTCTTGAAATATTCCAAGCTTATTTTTAAAATCGAATACTGATCCTAATTCCATATCACCTTGAAATATCACCTTTCCTCTTTTAAATTTTACGGGAATCTCATCAAATACCCATTCGGCGTGTTGATTTCTATATTTTACTTTTAGAATTTGTCCATCATTAGAGTTAGTCTGCGCGAACGAATTTTGACTATATATGCCCAAAGTCAAAACCAACATACTCAAGATCGAAATATACGATTTAATTGTTAACCAGTAGCTTCCATTGTTTTTCATTGTTCCATCCTCGATTTTTTAATATTGGCAACACATTCAGTTCATTTATGAGCAAAAAGTATTCACCAATAATAATTTCGAGAATTGGAGTACATGAGTATCATTTTTTTTCAAAAAATCTTATTTAAAGAATTTTTAACAACGAGATCTTCATAGCCAACGGGGTGAGTCTGGAGGAACCGGCCTAGCTTTGGATGATAGACCCTAGCTTTGTAATGATACAACTCGGTGCCCGGAAGGATAATCTGGCCTGTGTATCTAAAGCGGGAGCCATTGAATCCTGGCCCCGACTAACTAGGCTTTGAATTCAAAAGGTAATCAATCTTCTAAGATTATCGTGTATGAAAATACTACGGGGAGCTTGAGGTCTACTATTAGCTGATTTATTACATTGGGTAGCTCAATAATATCACTGTCAACTTCCGAAAAAATCGAAACAAAGAGTTCAACCTTACCTTCACTGACTTTATTTAAGCAGCTTTTCAATTTTGACGAATCAAAATTATCATCTATATCAATAACAAACACAGAGTTTTCGGGGTTTTTAAAATAATCCTTCGTAGTGAAATTAAACTCTACAAATTCTTTTTCTAAAAACGCTACACTGCTTTTGTCGATATCAATAAACCTTAATGAATAATCAACGTCTGTACACTCTTGCATTTACTTTTACCTGCTATTTTTGAATTGGTCTGCCAAATCCAGCAAATCACTATAACTATAATTGTCACTGCCTCCTTTACCTTCGGATTTTTTCTTTTTTTCGATAAACTTACCAAATTCTTTCCTATTTATTCCAGCTGAACGAGCTGCGTCATCGACTTGTTTACGATCCTTCTTATTCGCGCCTCTAGTTTTGGGCCTAAATTTCTTTCCATCCATTTTCGATTTTGCAATTATACCGCCAATTGCCACAATTTCTTCTGTTACGGAATTTTCACTAGCTTCATGTGCAAATTCACCTTCAGGATCTCGTTCTCCTTCTGGAACTACGTCAATACCAGCTTCATGCATTGCCGATTCAATTATTGGTTCGATAAAATCTGTTATTGTATCCTCAATTTTGCAGATAACTTCAGACTCTGAGCTTCCTTGGGAACACATTCCAGAAGGATCTGTATGGTTTGCAGGATCATTCGCCACATAGGTATTAGGAGTATATTCTGTTCCCTAGATAGATTGTTTACTAAAAGCTAATTTTCTCAATAACTCATCCAAACAAGTTCCACCTATTTTGTCAAAAGCTGCATAAGAAATGTCTTCACCTGTACGTTTATAAACTTTTCTCTCAACGCCTGAAATATATGCCATATTAATAGAGGGCCTCCATTTAATTCCCAATTTATATCGGTAATTATCTGATTCAAGGCCAATATATAAAAATATGTCGTCTTGATTTTCACCTAGGTTAGCTAATGTCGGTTTTGTTGATTTTAAGCATGAGATAAGTTGACTAACGGCATTATTATTTAATGCTTCCAACGGTTTTTTAAAATTTTCAGATGAATATATTTTTACGGTTAAGTTTTGTTCATTATAAAAAAGATCACTATAAAACTCAGCTCTTGATGGACCAAGGAACCATCCTAATATTCCAAAGCCTACATAACCCATTATGAGTATAGCTACAACCATTCTAATTGATTTGCTAATGATCATTTTTTAATGCCATTCTTATTGCATCGGCTACGGCATCTACTGTATCTACAGCGATTTGTTTCCAGTTTTTCTCTCCTGTTGTCTCAAATGTGCCAACCCCAGTTCTACTATGACCTCCAAAATCTGTTGGTACACCTACTACATCACCTGAGATTTGAAGTCCGGTAATAGCTGCACCATCAGAAGATGGTAATGTGGTTATTATATCCCCTGAAACAAGCGCACCATCCACACCATTTGCCATATAAATACCACTAAGTGCAGCGTCTGTATCAGATGTAAATAGAACTGAAGCTTCGAAGCCTGCTCCAGCACCAGGAGTTGAAATATCTGATCCCGCTTCTGCACTACTATAATTCCCCCAACTTATACCCTTCTGAGAGATATTAACCCATTTGCCAGACGCTGCAGTTCCAGACAAACCAGCATTTCCATTAATTTGTCAGCCAATAGTAAAAACAACCTCTCCAGTTGGATCAGTTGCATTCATGGGATCACTAACCACATAGGTGTAAAGATTGATCTGATCTTCATAGCCAATTGGGTCAGTCTGGAGGAACCGGCCTAGCTTTGGATGATATACCCTAGCTTTGTAATGATACAACTCGGTGCCGGGAAGGATAATCTGGCCTGTGTATCTAAAGCGGGAGCTACTGCTGTTGATTGGCTCTCCGAAGGGGCCATATTGATGTTTTAGGCTTACTGCTCCAGTGGTACTAGTTTCAGTAATGATAGAGCCTCGCTCATCAGCCAATAGGTACCTGAAGATGGCCATCAGAATGATATACTCCATTCTGATTCGTTACTCTACCAGTATTATCAACCCATACTTTGAAGTCACCTCCAGAAGCTTGGTTTATATAATTGGGAATTTCACTTTGGTCTATTGTTAAAGATTGAGAACGAACATCTACAGCCCGATTGCCTTGGTTATCATTATGAAACGACCTGCTTCCTCTGCCTCTGACATGTTCACCAGTAGAATGAGAATATACTCTTCCGTCCTCTCCTATATAGCTGTCACCTCCTGTACTGCGCAATATTGCAGCAGCGGACACACTCGAAAAGCTTGAAACGCTACTGCCGTGGAATACTCAGAAATCTATCTAAGTTACTGGGTGAAGTATGAAGGGCAAGGTGTCGATTTAAGGGCGCTTACAAAGCTCCTGTTTTAGCAGCTGTAGCAGCTGCATCAACACCATCACCAACAACAGAACCAAGAGCACCACCAACCGCACCTAAGGCTGCGCCAGTTGCAACTCCATCTGTTAAATTATTACCAACAATAGCATTATTGCCAACAGTTGAGACTGCACCAATTGCACTTCCCGCAGCAGCATTACTAACACCTCTTGCGACAATACTACTTGTCAAGGTGGCAATACCTCGCCCAAAATGCTTCCTTAATCGGATAATTCCTCTAAAGCATTCTTTGCACTAACCAATAGTTGATCATCATTCAAATCATCCTCATCTCTAAGCTCATCATCAGCACAATAAGCATCAGTATCTATGAACAAATTATTGAGTACATTATAAATATTCTCTGGCAACTCTGCTGCTTCAGCTTTTTACATTTCAAGATAGGAACTCTCAAATTGCGGAGCTGAAATTTTACCTTCAACAAATTTATTAAGCAGCAAAACGTACTTTTCAATCAAGGCAACTTTGTTCATAGCTTGCCATCCTTAAGAACATGCTGTAACTGCTGAGAATTTAGCTTCCAACCACTCAAAAAGTTGCCATTAGGGTTCTGTATTACAGTTAAACCAGAATTTGGATTCGTCTGGAATGTAACAGGATTTCCTCTGTATGTTCCTTGAATTTCTTTAGTGCCTGGTGCGTTTATATGTTTTTGAATAGCTTGGTTAAATTTATCTGCATTTGCTTTACTAAAGTTGCCCTCTACATTGATCAAAAGTCCAACGTTCTGCATGGGAAGAATTATTGTTATTGCAATAACAACTAAAAATATTACCAGCAAAAATAGACGCGCCTAAAGCAAAGAACAAACTAGCTTTTTATTTAAATGGCGATTCATATTAGTTGCATGCTTTATAATCTGAGCAAGAATCTGAGGTTCCAATTTTTGCACCTTCAACATCAGAAGTACCGATTGTTACAAATACTTCTCCCGTTTCTTCATCAACAATAGCCCTTGCAAGAGGCGAGGAAATTCCAAGCTCCTTTTGTAGTTTTGAGTTCCAACTATTCGCTAGGGATTCAGCAATACCCAAAGCTTGGTCAGTAGGTAAGTCATCGAATAAACCTGTTATCTCAAGAAGGTTCATCCAAAACTGAGCCTGAGTGGGGCTATGACCGTTGCTCAATAACTCTTGATAACGCTCAGCACTAAACAACTCCGAAACAAAAATCATGCCATCTACCGTTTTGAAATCAGGCCAGAACAGCCGAGCAAACCATAGAATAAAATCAGCGGCCAATCCCTGTGACTTATAAACTGCATGCAGGTAGTCAAAACCTGAAACAATGCGCCCCACATTCGCGGATACGAAGGAAGCGAAATCAAACGGTTTATTGTCACTCATTTCAAACTCCTGGAATTTCGTCCGAACGAGGAGGTCGCACGCGCCCCTTATCAATGAATTCACCTCCATCTGGAGTGACGTTCTTTCCCGCCTCCTTCACGTTAGGACGCGGGATTCCTCCATGGTCTTGACCTGAACCGCGATATTGTTTCCACGTACCATCACCATTGTGGGTTGTGTACTGACCATCCTTGCCTGACTTCTCAATAATTGAGTGAGGGCGCCCTTCTGCTTCTTTCAGCGGTACTGGTGGTTTATTCCGAGACTTACCTGAAACCTTTGTTACATTTTTAGCACGTTGCTCAGATCTTGCGGCAGATCTAACACCAGCACCCAAACCTGTCGCGCCAGGTACAGCAGCCCCAATTAAATCAGCACCCAATGCGGCAAGATTGGTCTCAGTAACGCCTTCTACCGCTATAGTATATAGGTCATAAGCTATGAATCCTATATCAGCTATAGTGTCGATTATCTTTCCAGAAGGATCTGTATGGTTTGCAGGATCATTCCCCACATAGGCATACAGATTCATCTGATCTTCATACCCAACCGGATCGGTCTGCATAAAGCGGCCGAGTTTAGGATTGAAAATCCGCGTGTCGGTGGTTCGATTCCGCCTCCGGGCACCATTTTCAAAGGGCTTACAGCAATGTAAGCCTTTTTTGTTTG
>Ga0209955_1000083_pt1 | contig 39119 bp, 39 predicted proteins | sample SalPonA_A_H2O_MG_FD_185716 | JGI IMG/M metagenome (GOLD analysis project Ga0209955, IMG submission 185716) | Water microbial communities from South San Francisco under conditions of wetland restoration - Salt Pond MetaG R2A_A_H2O_MG (SPAdes)... | ecosystem: Environmental > Aquatic > Non-marine... | reverse complement strand
AGCCAGGGGCGATTACTCGGCTCCATGATCACCTCATAGGAGAGCGATCCAGAGGTGGCAACAACTTCCTCCAAGCGTCGAACGAGAGGTTCGCCCAACTTCCAACTGCGACCATCGAACTCGGAGTAGACCAGAGCCCGCCAGTAGCGCTGCGACGTTGGTGGGACAGCACCGTCAAAAACAGCCCGAAAAGCGAGCTCATCCGAGCGCGTCATAGAAGAGATATCACCGGGGGATACGCTATCTGAGAGTCCGGTCTGCGCTGCGCCCGAATCCAAGGGAACACTCCATAGTGGTCCGATACGCGGGATCAGAATAAACAGCAGCACCATCATAGGTAGCGCTGGCAACATCAACTTTAACGTACTGCGGATACTCGGTAACGGTGCACGCAGGCGTGGATCGAATAGTGCCACCTGAGCCGCCAATACAATCGCGAAAGCCCCAAGGGCGTAGAGGCCGCTTAGGATCCCCTGCTCAAACAGAAACTGGGTGGCGATGATAAAGTAGCTCAGGTAGATCAGTACCAGTGCGTCGCGGCGCGTGTGTATCTCCAGCAGTTTGAACGCTGAACCGCCAATCAACAGAGCCAAGGTCCCTCGCATCAATGTTGCGCGATCAAAACTGAGAGCCAAACCTGCGCCAAGTAGCGCCAGTAGTGCAAGTTTTACAACCCAGTGCGGAAAACCCCAGATTCCACGATAGATCTGGATCCGCACCCCAGTACAGGCGAGTAATAGAAGACCCACCCAAAATGGCATGATCAGCAGATGCGGTAAGGCAGCTACCCAAAGGCCAGCAAGCTGCCAATTTAGCGCACGCGGGGTGAGCCAATTGTTCATTCTGGCGGCTCCTGCCCCAGCTTCGCCAGCGCCAGCAGTGCCGCATCAACTTGTCCGCGCCCTGAGCCCACCTCAAGTCGACTGCCGGGAAGCTCCATGCCAAAGGGTTTACTCTCGCTCTGTAACTTCAACACCCAATAGCAGAGTCGACTCAAGCGCGCCTCAGTGCCCAACTCTGGCCAGAAACTCCAACTCAGCCAGCGTGAATCGCCCTGTATATCGGTGAACTCTTTTACTTGCAGAGGCAGACCACGCGCCAGCGTCGCCCAGGCAACACGACCTAGAGACATGCCCTCGCGATACTCCTCCAACCCGCTAAACTCCTCATTTCCCTCCCCGTGCTGAGCACCCGTGTCGCTCTGCAGAGCAGACTGAGGCAGGCTGCCACCCGCTTCAGGCTTTGGGTATACCCAACTGTGCTGCCCCAGATTTACATAGCTCCATGCGACAAACAGCCCCATGGGGTAGCGCGAACTCAAACGCAGAACACCCGGACGGTGCAGACCGCGCTTACCAACCGCAGCGCTGAGCTCTAGCGTGCGCTCGGCCTGAGGTTCAAGTGTGAGGATAAACTCATCGCCACCGGGGTACTCCATACTGACCCCCACTACAGGATGATCAGGCGCACGAAGGTGCAGTCGGTAGCGACTCTTCTCACCTGCAAATACAGAGACCGAGCCCCGAGCGCTTAGGGTGATACCCCGCAGGTTATTGTGCGTGTGTACCATTGATACCAGTAGTACACCAATCAATAGAAAGGTGAGGCCATAAACCAGATTGTTCTCATAGTTGATGGCCAAGAGCATAAGAAGCAGAAGCAACAGAACAAATCCGCCGCAGGCAGCCGTGGGCAGAATGTAGATCCGTCGCTTATCGATTGTTAGTGACTGTGCAGCAGGGTGGCGTTGAGCAATCCAGCGTTCTCGGCGCTGATTGAAGAGCTGTTGCAGAGCGCAGCGCTGCCTAGCGAATAACATCGACCTCCTCCAACAGCAGTTGCACGAGGCGCTCAGCGCTGTAGTTGGTGCGTTCATCAGCAGAACGAATACGATGAGCAAAAACCGGCAGTAGAAGCGCCTGTAGATCCTCGGGAACTACATATTTACGCTGCTTCAACCAGGCGCGAGCTCTTGCTGCACGCAAGAGTGCCAACCCCCCTCTTGGCGATACACCGGTGTGAAACGCTTCGGAGTCTCGCGTAAACTGCAATAGCCGCTGCAGATAATCGATTAGGTCCGGTGCCGCATGCACAGCGCCACACGCAGCCTGTATCTCCAACAGACGCGACCGATCTAGACTGGGCTTGAGGCTGGGCATACGTGAACGGCTATCGCCCAACTCTAGAATCCGCCGCTCCACTTCGGCGCTTGGGTAACCCAGCGAAACGCGCATAAGGAAACGGTCGAGCTGAGATTCTGGTAGGGGAAAAGTACCGTACTGAGTTTCAGGGTTTTGTGTTGCGATAACGAAGAAGGGTTGGTCAACTCGGTACACCTCGCCATCCACCGATACTCGCTGCTCCTCCATAACTTCAAGCAGCGCCGATTGCGTCTTTGGCGTCGTGCGATTTATCTCATCAGCCAACAAAAGTTGAGTAAAAACGGGGCCGCGATGAAAACGAAATTCAGACCTCTGGGTATCAAAAATAGAGACGCCGAGGATATCCGCCGGAAGCATATCGCTGGTGAACTGAATCCTCTGATGCTCCAGCCCAAGACTAGCGGACAGCGCCTGCGCCAGTGTGGTTTTGCCCATTCCGGGGAGATCTTCGAGTAGAAGATGCCCCCCAGCAAATAGACTGATGAGTGCCAGCTCAACTTGCTCACGCTTACCGAGCAGCAGCGACTCGACAGACGTTAACGTATCCTCAGCAGCTTGGTGTAGTGACTGCGACACAGAGTTCCTCCTTCCGGGCTCCCTCCCAGTGTAGCTTATACCTCAGGCGGCGCTCTGACCGCTGTCGAGTAAGCGATCAGCGAGATCGCTGGCGCTGAGGAAGCTCCCCTCCAGCCCAGCGGGACCAATCCAATCACCACAGGCACCAATCGCACACTCTTTATCCCATAGCGAAAGCTCGTTGGGTGAGGGTTGCAGTGAGGAGCTGTAGAGCCAACGATGTATACGGTCAACCTTCACGATGAGACGCTCATCTAACCAAGCCTCAAGTCGCTGGATCGCCTCCGCCTTCACGGTATCCGCGTGCAGATTGATGTTATCCTCCGACCAATCACGGCTCATCTCAACCTTGATAACCACGCCGCCACGGTTGGGTTTATTGGACTCCACAAAGACACGTTCAATGCCCAAGAGACCATCCATAACCAGATCAACACCCGACAATTTACTCGGCAGCTGCTCCAACACAGCCACATAGACCCAAGAGGGGTCAGTAACCGCCTCCTCTGCATGATTCGCAAAGCGCGGCACTGCTTCAAGCAACGACACCGCCTGCGGTGCAGGTGCGGTGCAGATCACCGCATCGAAGTGCCCTAGGCTATTGGAGTGTTCATCTCGCAGTAACACACCCTCCTTATCAGGCCAGACCACACCGATTCGCGTCTCAGTTCTGAGAGTCGCTCCTTGAATCAGCTCGCGTGTAAGACTCGAGTTGCGCCCGACACCAACCCATACAGGAGGGCTCTCAAGCTGTTTACCTTTGAAACTGATCGTACGAGGCGCCCAGCTGTCGACGCGTCCCAACTGTTTTTGGTGCGCCAACCACGCGGTAAAACTCTCGCTGTAGGCATCGATACAAGACGCGCCTAAATCAGCACTAAAATCTCCGAGACGGGCCGACGCCAAACGTCCGCCAGTCCCTCGACTCTTCTCGAATAGCGTTACTTCACGTCCCGCTTTAACTAACCGATCAGTCAATACGGCGCCGGATAGCCCCGCTCCAATTATTGCGATTCTCTGCATACTGCTCCTCAGCTAGATGGCAGCTCTGTCGCCAAAGCTGCCTCTACCTGGTTGATGATCCCACTAGACTCAGGTCCGGTATAACTTGCAAAACTATCAATGACCTGGCCATCACGGCCGATAAGATATTTATAGAAATTCCACTTTGGCGAGGTGCCACTCTCGCTAATCAGGTGCTTCCAGAATGGATCTGCCGACTCCCCTCTAACATGGGATTTGGCAAACATTGGAAACTTCACCCCGTAGGTTGTGCGGCAAAAGTCCTGCACCTGACCCTCCTCACGGTACTCCTGATTACCGAAATCACCCGAAGGGAAACCCAGCACCGCAAAGCCTTGGTCTTTGTACTTGGCATGCAGCGCCTCCAGCCCCTCATACTGCCCGGTGAACGCGCACTTGCTCGCGGTATTCACCACTAGCAATACCTTACCGCTGTACTCCTGTCCTAAGTTTATCGTTGTGTCGTCGTTGAGTTTGCGTACAGTGTAGTCCAGTAAAGACTGCCCCTGTGCAGCGACCTGATTTGCACTCATAAACCCAGCCATCATTAAACACCCAACCACTAACCTGCGCATTGTAAAATTCCTCATTTTTCTACTCTGTAGTACGTTGTGAGGCGTCATCTCGATTAGCCCGCAGCGGTATAAATTCGCCACAAAAGTTGCGCCTAGGCGAGGTGATCTCTAGCATAGGCCCCCTACATTCACCCACAGGAGCTACCTGATGCAAATCGCGGACAAAACCGTCGTCTCAATCCACTACACTCTAACCAATGCCGATGGCGAAACCCTGGACAGCTCAGTGGGTCAAGACCCGCTCGTCTACCTGCACGGTGCTAACAATATAATCGCTGGTTTGGAAGCTGCGCTACTAGGCAAAGCGGTAGGTGATAGCCTGCAGGTGAACGTTGAACCGGGTGATGGCTACGGTGAGATTCGAGATGAACTGGTACAGGAAGTCGACCGCAGTGCGTTCCAGGGCGTTGATGAGATCGACGTCGGCATGCAATTTATGGCCCAGACTCCCTGGGGCGAGCAGCCTGTCACTGTCGTCAAAGTTGAAGGCGATAACATTACTTTGGATGGTAACCATCCACTAGCTGGTCAGGTGCTTAACTTCGACGTTGAGGTTGTTGAGATTCGTGACGCGTCGGCAGAAGAGCTCGATCATGGTCACGTTCATGGCGCTGGCGGTCACCACCACTGAAGCCTCATCGCATAAGCCCCGCGCTCTGAAAGAGCAAATGTACTTACGCAAAAGCAGCCGATGGCTGCTTTTTTGTTTTAAAAAAAGACCAAAATAGAAGCAACACGTTTTTTTTCATCTACTATTAGATCTGAAGAATTAGTCTGGGTAAACGCGGGAATCATACTGTGCCAATCGATCCACTCAAGCAGCTGATCTACACCAGCATCCCAAATGTCGCAATTCAGACGTTGCTTACCCCAGAGTTCGTAAGACAGATCCAAGCTAAGAATCGCCGATTAGAGATCACTGGTACCCTTGTTTCACGCAGCGGAAAGGTCATGCAAATTATTGAGGGGCCTGCCGATAGCGTAAATCGTCTATTCGCCTCCATCCTGCGCGACCCAAAGCACAGGGAGGTCGTATTGGTGTTAGAGAGAATCGTACCCGAGCGAGAGTTTCCAAACTGGGCGATGACCACCTTTGACATTGATAAGCAACCGTTCGAAAACATATTCGAACCGGGTGATCTGCGTCGCAGAGGAAGCCGAATACTCGACGCATTCAAACGCGGGCTTTGGTTATGAAAAACCTTGCATTGTTGGATTCACCCAGACGTTTCAAGGGTTTAGATTATCGGCACGCGTTCCAGCCGATAATACGCCCCTCATCTGGAGAAATCTTCGGCTACGAAGTTCTATTGAGAGGGCCACAAGAGCAGCCTCCCTGGTTCATCTTCGAACGTATTTCACCAAGCGACAAGGCCAAATTTGAACACACGATTAACGAGACAGCGCTGACTTACTCGCATCTGCTCGGAAACGAAAAACTGCTGTTCATTAACGTCTTACCCGAGACCCTACTTCTTGATCAAGGGCAGTACCTAATTGATCTGTGGAAATCCCAACCGCATCAAGTAGACCCAACTCAAATTGTCATCGAGCTGAGTGAGTCCGGCCTGCAGCGCGACATAAGAGCCCTGTCCCGTGCCTTGGACCTGCTAAGGAGTGCTGGCTTTGTGATCGCACTGGATGATTTCGGCGCAGGCTCTGCTGGTCTCAACTCCCTGGTGGATGTAAACCCAGATATCATCAAGCTTGATATGCATTTGGTGCGCAGCATACACGAGAGCGGTGTACGCCAAGTGTTGATCAAATCCGTACTCAGTTTTGCAGACGCGCTGGGCATACTGGTGCTAGCGGAGGGTGTTGAGACGGTCGCAGAGTACAACCACCTTCGCAATTTAGGCATTGACCTGTTCCAAGGCTATCTGTTCGCCCGCCCGAAAATTGACTACCTTGCGCGCACGTTCCATCTACCAATATTCTGAGCTAGGGCTAATTCACCTCTATTTTTGGCCCAAATATTGCTTCAGTAATGGTCAGAGACAGATAGCATAGATAAAAATTGGTGGCTGAATTGCAGCAAGGAACTCCACACGAGCATCTTAAGCGAGAGACACAGGCGCTACACACTCGCCTTGATTCGCTTGCTCCTGTGCGGCGCTTGATGCAACCGGGGTTAGGAATCGGTGACTATGCTGATACTACCGCGATAGCAGGAGCCTGCGCAGGCGCTAGTTGGGCCTTTACAACGCTGATAGACCAATTTGAGGCAGGTCTACCACAGCCAGTACAAGCAATATTGAGTACGCGAGGTGAGTAAAATGACTGACAAGTCGCACCGGCGTCAAGCAGATATCCACGTACTCAGTCACGAGATTCGAACACCACTAAACGGCATTATCGGTTTACTCTCGATGCTGGAGGATCAACATCTCCCCGATTCAGCCCGTAGCATCGTGAAACGTATCGAACTCTCCGCTGAAACACTGAATCAGCAGCTCAACAACGCTATAGAGGTGCAGCGTATAGCCGCTAACAAGGTGATATTTGCGCAGCGCCCATACCCTCTGCTGCGGGTCGCTGAATCCAGTGTGAAATTTTATGCAGCAGAGGCTGAGAGCAAGGGCGTAGAATTAACACTGCAGTTCGATCCTCGACTTATGGGCAAAGCGTTCCTTGGTGATGCTGAAAGATTGTTGCAGATACTCTCTGCCCTTGTCTCCAATGCGGTCAAATTTACGGATAGCGGCAGTGTCACTGTGGTGGTGGGGCTACGCAAAGAGAAGAGTGCCGCCTCACAAGTGTTATTTACGGTAATCGATACGGGCATTGGAATACCCGATGACGAAATACCTCTGGTTACCCAAGCGAACTATCAAATAGAGTCAGCGATACGAGGCAGACCACCGGGTAGCGGAGCTGGCCTCTATATCGCCTCGAACCTGCTCAAGCTGATGGCCTCAAAGCTTGAGATCCAATCCAATCAAGCTGGTACGCGGGTGAGCTATGTTCTCGACTTACCAGCGTCAAATAGCACTGCTATGCTCTACAAGCTGAAACGCCCAGGGCAGCTCGTCTCTATCTATGCACCGGCGAGCGCGCAGATTGAGCTGATCTGCTCAAACTTACGCAACCTGGGCCTCAGAGTTAACACCGAAGAGTGTCTGAGAGAGGAGGCACTCCACCGCGAGTCCGCCTTGTCACTGATTGACTATCGCGTTGCTGCTACTAATCTACCCGTTTTTCGGCGATTAACCAGTACCGCGCCGCCGGGTAGTTTATGTCTGCTCTCGACCGAATTTGAGCCCGCAACAGCCTTGTTAGCGAAAGGGTGTAACCAGTGGAACTCCCCTTACCTGCCCAGTGAACTGCTGGACATCTGCGAGGGTGCGGGGCTCATTGAGGCGTCGGTGAGTACAGCATCCAATGTGGACCATGAGCAGGCGCAGCTTCCAGATGACCTATCGGCCTTTACGCTGCTCTGCGTAGATGACAGTCCGACAAATCTGATCGTTTTAGTGGGCGCACTCACAAAACTTGGTTTCAAAAGAGTATTACGTGCCACTGATGGTGAAGATGCGGTGAGAGTAATGCAGCAACATCCCGAGGTTGATCTCGTGCTCATGGATTTTCACATGCCTAAACTAAACGGCGCTGAAGCGGCGAGAGAGATCCGAGCCAACGGCTCGCGCGTCCCAATATTGGGTGTTACCGCCCTCTCTGAAGCCGACTTAAAAGCTGAAACGCGAGATGAAGATTTCGAACTCGTTCTAACCAAACCCGTAAGGATACCTGTGTTGTCAGAAGCCCTCGCCCGCTTTCTGAGCGATACATCTCAAAGGAGAGACAAATGAACACCTCTGTTGAAGCGATGAAATATGACCTCTCCACCTGTGATAAGGAGCCAATTCATCGCCTTGGAAAGATTCAATCAGGCGGCGCTCTGCTGGCCTTAAGCGCCGATTGGCTTGTTATCGCATACTCAGACAACCTGCCTAGTTTGGCCGGCTCGGTTAACGAAGACCTACTGGGTTGCCAGCTCAGTGAGATACTCTGTGTCGAAGCCGTAAGCGCTATCACGAAGCTGGTTCAGCGCTTTGAGGATGAAGACCAACTAGAGCGCCTCTTGGGCATAGCACTCTTCTCAGACGAGACGCTTTACGACCTAACAGCTCACTTCAGTCAGGAACTTCTCATTCTCGAGCTAGCCCCCTGTGATGCTGTGGCTGCCGAAACCCATACAGATAATCTGCGAACAGCCTTGCGCCAACTTGGTAAAGCCGATAGTTCAAATGCGCTTTGCCAGCAAGCGGCCGTTTCAGTTGGGAAGATGATTGGCTTTGACCGAGTCATGGTTTACAAATTTCATCCGGATGGCTCCGGTGAGGTCGTAGCAGAACATCGAAATTCAGAAGTCGACTCCTTCATTGGTCTGCGCTATCCACCGTCCGATATTCCGGTTCAAGCTCGGGCCCTCTACAAACGCTCCCTGCTGCGTACCATACCGGACTTAGATGACACCGGCGTTGAGATTACTCCACGCGATGCCAATTTAGACCTGTCGCTGAGTACCTTGAGAACGGTCTCTCCGATCCATATCGAGTACCTGCGCAATATGGGCGTACAAGCGTCGCTCTCTATTAGTATTCTGCTTGATGGTGAACTCTGGGGGTTAATCGCCTGCCATCACTACACCAAGCGCGAATGTTCAATGGCCTGTAAAACCCACGCAGAGCTCTACGTTGAGAGCTTTGCGCTCGCACTACGTAGCGCGCTCAACTCAGAAGCAGCAACCGGAACGGGCGGTGGACAGAAATTACACATGCAGATGATGGCTGGCCTGGACCCTAGCCAGTCCCTCTTTACTAACCTCGCTGCATTCGCTCCCAAGATCAAATCACTTATAGAGTGCAACTCACTGGTACTCTCAATTGAAGGCGAACGCTCGGTGATTGGCGACCCAGTCAGCTCGGAGGATATCGACCTACTCGTAAAGCGCCTCAATCGGCTTGCCACCACTAAGGTGACTGCGATAGAGAACCTTGGTAACTGGCTAGATGCTGATGCAACCGTAGCTGAGCGATTCGCCGGTATCATAGCTATCCCTATCTCTAAGCGTCCCCGTGATCTGATACTCTTCTTGCGCCGCGAAGAGAAAAGCGAGGTGACTTGGGCAGGTAACCCGGAGAAGCCTGTTGAGCTAGGCCCGAACGGTTCGCGCCTAACGCCGCGCAAGAGCTTTGCCGCGTGGAAAATGTTGCGTGAAGGCTTCTGCCAACCTTGGACGCCGCAAGATCTCAATCTTGCCAACGAATTGAAAAACTCACTCCTCGAGTTGGTCGTGCGCAATATAGATGAGCGCAACAAGGCGACCGATGAGGCGCAACAGCAGCAGGATATGCTGATCCATGAGCTGAACCACCGAGTACGCAATATCCTCGGCTTAATTAACTCTATCGTTGGCCAGACCGCCACATCGGTGGATACTGTTGATGAATTTAAAGGGATACTCGCTGGCCGAATTCAAGCACTCGCCCTGGCACAAACCCAGTTAACCGAGCGAAATTGGGGCAACACGCCATTCAGCACTCTCATTGAGACCGAGCTCAACGCCTTTGTCAGCGGTGCAGACCGAATTAGAACATCAGGCCCAGATATACAGCTAACCCCCAAAGCCTATACCACCCTGACGCTGCTTATTCATGAGCTTATAACGAACGCGATCAAACATGGTGCGCTATCGACGCCGGCGGGCACTATCGACTTTCGCTGGCAACTGGACCTCAACTCCAACCTTGAACTGAGCTGGGTAGAATCTGGCATTACTATCGAGCAGTCTCCCGAGCGCCGTGGATTCGGCTCGCTTATTATCGAGCGCGCTGTGCCGCTGGACCTTAATGGCGAGGCGGAGCACCAAGTTAGCCGCGATGGCTTAAGAGCGCGTTTTGTCGTGCCGGCAAAACATTTCACCTTAGACTCATCGACCGAGTTCAAATCCGGGGAGACAAGCGCGACACCATCAACAGAGCAGCAAACACCGGCTGCGCAGAGGACGGAACCCAACGGAGACGCAATGGGATCTGTTCTAATAGTCGAGGACAATATGATCATCGCAATTGATGAGGAGTCTGCGATGACGGAGATGGGCTTTAACAGAGTTCACCTCGCCTCGAGTGTGGCGTCAGCAATGCTAATCATCGCGCGCGGCGAGCTCAATTTTGCAGTGCTCGATGTCAACCTCGGTATCGAGACGAGTGAACCCATAGCAGAGGAGCTGCATCGAATTGGCGTTCCGTTCCTCTTTGCGTCGGGTTACGATAAAGGCCTTGAGAGGCTCACCTCAAAGTTCGATGCTCCGCTGCTCAAAAAGCCCTTCACCAGTGACGATCTTATTGCAGCAGTCGAGGCCCATATGGCGGCTCGATAGATTTGGTGGAGCAATAACGAACAAAGGCAGCCTCATGGCTGCCTTTTTTAATTTCGAGACGATTTCGAAATTTAGTCGTTTGACGAGGCTTCGATGCGGTGAATCGAGAGATCTGCACCGCGGAACTCCTCCTCCTCTGAGAGGCGGATTCCGGCGACTTTATTAACCACTGTGTAGACCACAAGGCCGCCCACCAGCGCTACAGCAACACCTGCAGCAGTACCAATCAGCTGTGACATGAAGCTTACGCCACCCAGTCCCCCCAGCGCTTCAGCACCGAAGATACCAGCAGCCAGACCACCCCATACGCCACACAGGCCGTGCAGCGGCCATACACCCAGCACGTCATCAATCTTCCACTTGTTCTGCGCCAGTGTGAACATCCAGACGAACAGCGCACCCGCAACACCACCAACAACCAGCGCACCAATTGGGTGCAGTACATCGGAACCGGCACAGATCGCCACCAGACCAGCCAACGGGCCGTTGTGAATAAAGCCTGGGTCATTTTTACCCAGCAGTGTAGCGGTGAGGATACCACCAACCATCGCCATAAGACTGTTCACGGCAACTAGGCCGGAGATACCGTCTAGAGTCTGAGCAGACATTACGTTGAAGCCGAACCAACCGATACAGAGGATCCAAGCACCCAGTGCCAAGAATGGGATATTAGACGGTGGGAATGCGATAACACGATCGTTGCGGTAGCGGCCCTGGCGCGAACCGAGTACCAGAACGGCCGCCAGACCAAGCCAGCCGCCCACAGCATGAACCACTACTGAGCCAGCAAAGTCATGAAAGCCTGCACCAAAGCTCTCTTCCAACCAAGCCTGAAAGCCGTAGTTGCCGTTCCAGATAACACCCTCAAAGAAGGGGTAGATCAGCGCTACGCATATCGCCGCAGCGATTAGCATCGGGTAAAAGCGAGCGCGCTCTGCCACACCCCCGGAGATGATTGCAGGTATGGCAGCAGCAAAGGTCATCAGGAAGAAGAACTTAACAAGGTCGTAACCGTTGCCCTCAGCCAGCGTTGCTGCATCTTTGAAGAAGGTCACGTCGTACGCTATGTAGTAACCGATGAAGAAGTAGACAACGGCTGATACGCCAAAGTCCGTCATAATTTTAACCAGTGCGTTGACCTGGTTTTTATGACGTACGGTACCCACTTCTAGGAACGCGAAGCCGGCATGCATTGCAAATACCATGATCGCCCCCATCAGAATGAAGAGCGTATTGGCGCTCTGCATCAGCGTTTCAACGGCGCTGTTTACTGTTTCCACTTTAAATTCTCCTAAAATTGCACCACTTAGGCGCTTTTTCAATCCGTTTGCACTCTTATGGTGCATTATTTGAGTCTGAATGCTCACTCAGCTCTAACGAACTTCTGCAACAACTTTCAGCATAAATAATAAAATCAATAACTTATGCCAAAAATGAGGCGCACCAAATTGACGCAGTCCGTTCAAGACTGCATCAATTTAGCAAGCGCAATGCCAGTTAGAATAAATTTAATTAAAACAGTTGGTTATGGATTTTCAGGTGAGCGCACTTCAAAGCACACATGGATCTTGCTGTTGCGTTTGAAGTCCTGGTCGATCGTCTGCGCAGAGATATCCTTGATATCGAACTGCACCAGCCCCTCAACATCAATTTTGAAACGCCGGTAGTTGTTAGAGAATATCAGTAACCCGCCAGGCTTGAGCAACGCCATCGCCGAGCGCACCAAAAACGGATGGTCACGTTGAACGTCTAGCACGTCCTGCATGCGCTTGGAGTTGGAGAAGGTCGGCGGATCCATAAAGATAAGATCAAACCGCTCACGCCGCGGGCGGTCCAACCACTGTAAGCAGTCTGCTTGTATAAACTGATACTGCGGCCCCTCTAACTTATTCAAAGTGAAGTTGCGCTGCGCCCACTCAAGGTAGGTTGCCGACATATCCACACTGGTGACCGACTTCGCGCCGCCTGCTGCAGCGTGCACACTTGCTGTCGCGGTGTAGCAGAAAAGATTGAGTACATCCTTCCCTTTGGCTAGCTGCTGAATACGCTTGCGTACCGGGCGGTGGTCCAGGAAGAGGCCCGTATCTAGGAAGTCACGCAAGTTCACCTCAAACAGGCACCCATGCTCACGCACCAAATCGGTGCGACCCTGCTGCGCTTGGCGCTGATACTGATCTGCGCCCGCCTGTCGCTTACGCTGCTTCAGTACGATATTGTCGGCACCGCACTCAAACACACGTCCTACAACGTTGACGCTATCTTGTAGACGGCGGAACGCTTTTACAGGGTCAACCGACGCAGGTGGCGCGTACTCTTGGATAACAATCTGATCACCGTAGCGGTCTATCGCGACCGCGTACTCAGGCAGGTCTGCGTCATAGACTCGGTACGCCTCTATCTGCTCACGCTTAACCCAGCGCGACAAGGCTTTCAGATTCTTGCGTAGGCGGTTCTCCAGCATTTGCGCTTGTTCTGAAAGCGCGCTTGATGCATCAAACTCAGCGGCGCGCGCTTCGCGCTGCTCCTGCTTAAAAATGTTAAAGATCAGCAACTGGCTAGCAAGCGCTCCGTTAAAGAGCTTGTAGATGCGCTCCGCCTTTACCCCCATCACTTTTCCAAGCTCTGGGTTTGAGGTGAACACAGCGGCTCTCCAGCCGCCACAGTGGCGCTTCAAGAAGCTACCGATCTCAGCGTAAAGAAAGCGCAGACTCGACTGCTCACCTAGACGCTCGCCGTAAGGTGGGTTAGTAATAACCAAGCCGCGTTCAACTGACTCAGGATTAAGACTGGCAAGATCACAGCGCTCAAATTGAATAAGCTGCTCTACACCCAGCTCAATGGCATTGCTGCGAGCTCTGTCGAGTACCTGAGCATCGGCGTCGTAGCCGGCGAGCTTTGGCAGGTTGCGCGCCATACCCGCCTCGCGCCGCGCCAGCGCATCCTCACGTAGCTCATTCCAAAGAGCGGGCTGATGTTGCACCCAGCGATCAAAGCCGAACTGGCGCCGTTTTAGGCCCGGGGCGATATCCGCAAGGATCATAGCCGCCTCTGTCAGCAAGGTTCCTGACCCACACATGGGGTCGAGAATCAGCTCAGGCATCTCCTCAGTGGTTGCGCTCACACCCGCACGAATCAGTATCGCTGCAGCGAGGTTCTCCTTCATCGGCGCAGCCCCCGCCAACAGACGATAGCCGCGCCGATGCAGACTCTCTCCAGAGAGGTCGATAGCGATCTGAGCTTGGTCACGTTTGAGGTGCACATTAATGCGCAGGTCGGGACGTTTACGATCAACTGAGGGGCGGCTACCGGTTTTATCGCGCACTGCGTCCACAATGGCATCTTTGACCTTCAAGGCGCCAAAGTGCGTGTTGTTGATAGCGTCGGAGCGGCCATTGAAATCAACCGTAATAGTCCCTTCTGGGCGCAAATGAGAGAGCCAGTCAATTGCGTAAACGCCGTCATAGAGTGCTTGGGCGTCGGCAGCGGGTACGAGATCGAGCAGCAGCAGAACGCGGTTAGCCAAACGCGACCAAAGGCAAGCGCGGTAGGCAAAATTGATATCCGCGTCAGCTCGAACACCTGCCTGAGTTAGCTTAAGCGAAGTTGCGCCAAGAAGTTTAAGCTCCTCTAACAGAGGCTCCTCTAACCCTTTGGGACAGGTAATAAATAGTTCCATAAAGCCCTCTGATGCGCGATCTATTCCAGGATTGTTGAAATAAATTCAACTATTTTTTCAGCGATCCCAGTGCTCACTTAAGCTACTGAAAAGGCAGTCAATATTGCCACTGCGTAAGCGTTAAATTTATCGGCCCAGCACTACAGATAGCATTTTTAAATTACACACTTAACGGTTTTACGTTAAAAGTAAAAGGGTAAACAGTCATTCTGTTTACCGCCAACGGTAGTCAGGACTCTCTTAAGATTATCTTGAACTATCGACGTAAGATCAAAACAAGAGGCGTTGTTTATGAGAAAACAGAAACGAGATCGTAGCTCTACTCTATACAAGCGTGGTTTTACCGCTGGACTCGAAGGCAAATCCCAAACCGATTGCCCTGTCTCGTCCACGGATCTTCGCAGTTATTGGATGAACGGCTGGCGCGAAGGTAGAGAAGCTCACTGGAGCGGCATGTCCGGCGTTTCTGCAATACAGGCAAATCCTGCCCTACATTAACTTAAATTTCTCAACTAGCAGCGGCTCCCCTCGGGGAGCCCACTTGTTTTTATACCAGCGTCAATCTGCTCCAAGCTACGTTCAAGAGCGGAAAAGCCCTCATCTCATAGCTCAGTGCTTACGGTCGCGAATCGCCTCTGCACATTCACGTACCAACTGCGGACCGCGATAGATAAAGCCGGTGTAGATCTGCACCAGACTTGCGCCTGCCTCGATCTTCTCAATGGCGTCAAAACCCTCTGTGATACCACCTACGCCGATGATTGGAAGGGCACCATTTAGCTCAGCCGCGAGTGTCTGAATCGCCTGTGTAGAGAGGTTGCGCACGGGGGCACCACTGAGACCACCCGCTTCAGTGGCGACTGCTGAGTCGCCCACCCCGTCCCGACCAATTGTTGTGTTGGTTGCTATGACGGCATCTATCTCAAAGCTCTTGAGCGCACTCGCAGTCGCTACAAAACCCGCCTCATCCATATCCGGTGCTATTTTAACTGCTACAGGCACGTAGCGCCCATGAATTCCACTGAGGCGCGCCTGCTCGCTTTTCAGCGCATCCAAGAGTTGATTGAGCGAATCGCCCTCTTGCAGACTGCGCAAGCCCGGCGTGTTTGGCGAGGAGATGTTTACCGTGATGTAGCTGGCATAGGGATACACCTTACGCATGCAGAAAAGGTAATCATCGGCAGCATTCTCATTGGGGGTATCTTTGTTCTTGCCGATATTGATGCCCAGCACACCTTTAAAGTTGGCGCGTTCGATATTAGCGATAAGCTGGTCCACACCAAGGTTATTGAAGCCCATACGGTTGATGATGGCGCTGTGCTCTGGAATGCGGAACAGACGAGGCTTAGGGTTACCAGGCTGAGGGCGGGGGGTAACTGTGCCCACTTCGACAAAACCGAATCCCATAGCTGCCATACCATCTATCGCTGAGGCATTCTTATCCAGACCTGCCGCGAGGCCCACGGCGTTTGGAAAGCGAATCCCCATCACATCCACCGGTGCTTCTACCTGGCGCGCACCCATGAGCGCTGGCAGCCCAAACTCGGCGGCGAGGTTCATCCCAGCCAGTGCAAGGTCATGTGATTTCTCTGCATCCATACGGAACATCAGCGCGCGAGCTAAGTCGTAGATCATTCTCAATCCAGCTTGTTAATCAAGGAGGCGCGAGTATACCTGATCAGGGCACTTCAAATACAGTTTGGGGCAAATGGAGCTCCTAGAGTTTTTCGATAGAGCTGAAACGACCCTGCTCATCAAAACGGATGCGGAAACGACCACGAATCCCCGTGCGTGTGATAAAAGGTTGAAGAATATTGGCAGGAAAGCTGACGCGCCGACCATCAATACTGTAAGCCAGTACCGTACGTGCACTGCCACGGTAGACACGCAGATACTCATCCTCGGGGATATTCAGATCCACAACGACCTGTTTAGCTTTGGAGAAGTTAAATTCGGGAATCTTTGCCATTTCTACTTTAAGACTCAACAAATTGCACTGCGGCGACTAATCTTAAACAATAGATATTAAACGCTAAACGACTTTTTGCCAGTCACGTTTTTGCTAGGTCTCTTCGAGGGAGTCTTAGAAATAGGGAGCAGTGTGAGCGAACATAAACAACATGACCGCCTGATGCGTTATATCGGTTTGGCGGGCGTCGACGCGCGCGAGAATGAGAACGCGCAACGCTGGGGGCGTATATTAGAGTGGCCACTGCTGATCCTCGCGTTTTGGATTCTGATTGACTGGTACCACCAGCAGGCCAGCGTAGGGAGCCACTCCTACCTACCCCTTTCAGACTGGATTGTCTGGAGTTTCTTCGCTGTCGAGCTGACCCTGATGCTCTGGCTGGTGGATCGCCCCGGTCGCTATCTAAAACAGAACTGGCTCAGTCTCTTTATAGTCTTGGCCGGCATCCCACTGACGATAGAGGCGGTCGATTTTAACTCTGGGATCCTGCGCTCGCTCCGACTGCTACTCTTCTTCGGAATTCTAATCCGTCTATCGGCAGATCTGCGGTCCGTATTGGGACGACACAATCTAGGTATTACGCTCCTAGTGGCTCTAGGCTTTCTTGTGCTTGCCGCCTTTCTCATATCAGGCCTAGACCCAGCCTTTAAGGATCCAGTTGATGGCTTCTGGTGGGCTTGGGTTACCATGACCACCGTAGGCTATGGCGACCTTGTTCCGACTACCCTTGAAGGGCGACTGGTGGGCATGTTGCTGATTCTCGTGGGTATTGCAATCTTCTCGCTACTTACCGCCAGCTTCTCCGTCTTTTTCATCGAGAGAGATGAGAAGGAGATGGTCGATCGCGAGCAGACCACCCTACTGAAAATTCAGATGCTGGAAGCGCGCCTGGAGCGTATCGAAAACCAGTTGCATACTGCTGTGTCTGCGCTTGAGCGCATGGAGACCTTAGAGGCGGATAAACGGGCGCCTCAAAAGCACCCGCCGGAAACCTAACCCCTTACTAATTGACCTGCTCGACAGCACGGAGCGCGTCATGAAGATCCGTGTAGCGGTGTTTAAAGCCACTCTGGATTAGCCGCTCGGGTACCACTTTGAGCCCCTCCGTCAGTAGAGTACTCGCCTCAGAGCCAAGCATGAGTCTTACAGCGAACGCTGGCATAGGAAAAAGGGCGGGTCTATTTAGGCTTGCCGCATAGGCCTTCACAAACTCACGATTACGAGCAGGTTTGGGTGCCGTGAGATTGAACGCGCCACTGAGTTCGGCGTTATCGAGTAGGTGCAGAATCGCCTGAACTTCGTCATCCAGATGAATCCAGGGCATCCACTGCTTGCCGGACGCTATGGGTCCACCACCACCGAGAAGAAACGGCAATCGCATCTTCGCCAAGGCGCCCCCTTTACCCAACACAATCCCCGTACGTATCAGGCAGACGCGCGTTCCAAAGGCCTCTGCCGCGCGAGCAGCAGACTCCCAAATTTGACACAACTCGGCAGAGAAATCATCACAGTGGGGCTCTGAGGCTTCCGTAACTAACTCATCACTGCTGCAAGCACCATAGAAGCCAATCGCCGAACCTGAAATCAGTGTTTGAGGTGGTTCAGACTGCTGCCCTAACCACTGCACTAGCGCCTCGGTAGTTTGCTTTCGGCTCGACAGCAGTAGCGCTTTGCGAGAGTCACTCCAGCGTGCATCAGCTATTGGCGCGCCAGCAAGATTCACCACCGCATCAATGGGTTGATCAATATCGGACAGCAAACGTACCGTCTTTACAGAGCTGTTTTGTGGGCTGCTGTTATGAACCCAGGCGATAACCTCATCACCCCGCTGCAGAAGTGCCTCAGACAGAGCTGTGCCAATAAAACCGCTCGCACCAGTAATTAAAACGCGCACCTGTTACTCCTCAAGCCAGTTACAAGGTCAACAAAAGACCGCTTACGTAGCTCAGCGTTGGTCAGACCAGCGCTGATACCAAGGAACCTAGAGCGCAAGGGAGTCAAAGACGCTTCTACAGAAGCGGTCGAGATAGGGGTATTATGCGTAGCAGCAGATCCGACAACTGATTCAGAGGTTTCAACCTAGATGTTTACAGGCATAGTTCAGGGCACCGCAGAGATACTCGCAATTGAACCGGCAGACCAGTTTATAGCGCTGCAGCTGAGGTTTCCCGCCAGTGCAGGTACAGACTTCAGTATTGGCGCAAGCATTGCACTCAACGGCACCTGTTTGACAGTGCGCAAATTTGACGGCAGCGATGTTTGGTTCGATGCTATCGCCTCCACGCTAAAATTGACAAACCTCGGCGAGCTCGAGGTGGGCAGTAAAGTGAACTTTGAGCGTGCTGCAAAGATTGGTGACGAAATTGGTGGCCATCTGATGTCGGGCCACATCATTGATACAGTGCAGATTAGCGCCATAGAGCGCACTGATACCAACTGCTGTATCAGTTTCGAGCGACCTGCAAAGTATGCGCGCTATCTACTGGACAAGGGTTTCGTTGGTCTCAACGGCTGCAGCCTGACTATGACCGATGTCACCGATGAGACCTTCAGCGTCTGGCTGATCCCCGAGACTCTGGAGCGCACGCTGTTTGGAGCCGCGCAGGTGGGTGAGCGAGTCAATCTGGAGATTGACCCGCAAACCCAAGCGATCGTAGATACGGTCGAGAACTATCTCGCCAGTCGACAGACCACAGAGAGCATCTAACGGTAGAGTGCGTCATTGAAGGGGTCGAGTGGGTTCTCGAGCTTGTGATCAGCCTTGAAGTAGAGCACCCTCCCCTCAAATTTCAGACCTTGGGACGCAAACCAGCGCTCTGACTGCTCGCGCCCCTCTTGCGCCTTGGTTACCTCAATATAGGCAACGGCAATACGGTAGAAGTAGAGACCAAACAACCCCGCGCTCGCACCGAGAAAGAAGTCGGAGGCGAGTGCGAAAACCAACATTACCAGTGCGACTATCCACACCTTAGAGGCGCGGGCGAGTTTCAGCTGATCATTATCCAGACCGTACTGATCGAGATAACGGAGATAGCGGCGGTAGTTGTGCTGCAGATCAAATTTTATCGATGAATTCAGGGTCGTATTCATAGTTCACTCTTAGGCCAGACTCTTGCTGACCACCTCATAGACATCAGGTGAAAGGTTAGGCTCGGCAATCAAACGCTGTAGCTGTTCGCGCATCTTGACTTGCTTCGTTTCAGGGTAGCGCTTCCAGCGGGTCAGCGGTGTTAACAGACGCGAAGCGACCTGAGGGTTTTGTTCGTTCAAACGAAGAATCCAATCCCCGAGGTAAACGTAGCCTGAACCATCCTCGGCGTGAAACTGCAGTGGATTGGTTCCGGCGAACACACCGATCAGGCTGCGCAGTTTATTGGGGTTTTTTGCATCAAATAGCGGATCCAGCTCCAGCTGCTTAATACGCTCAAGCGCTCCTGGGTAGGCATCTGCAGCTTGAATAGAGAACCAGCTATTCATAACCAGCGCCTGCTCCTGCCAGCGCTCACGATACTTATCAAGTGCAGTCTGCGCGGTATCACGGTGCTCGGAGTGTGCCAGCATTGCCAGTGCAGCTTGCTCGTCGGTCATATTATCGGCCTGCTCAAACTGCTGCATGGCCAACTCAGCGTAGACCGGTTTACCGGTTGCCAATAGATAACCTAAGGCGAGATTTTTCAGGCTACGATCGGCAATCTGCTCGGCACTTGGCTGATACTCCCCCTCTACTTGCAGACGGTTATAGGTATCGAGCCACTCACTCTCCAATGCGACTGCCAACTGTTGGCGCAGCGCTTTACGTACGCCGTGAATCGCTTCGACCTCAATTACGTCGGCCAACTCGCTCAAATAAGCTTCTGTTGGCAGCGTGAAGAGTTTCGCCAGCATCGCCGTGTCTAGGCTGGTATCCGCCATCAGTTCGCGCCAGCTGGCGATCAACTGGTCGGGCGCGCTGACTGCTTCTGTTGGATACTCAGCGATGGCGGCCTGCATAAGGTTTACCAGATAGCGCTGCGCTGCATCCCAGCGGTTGAAACCGTCGGTATCGTGACGCACGAGGTGCAACAGTTGCGCATCGCTATAGTCATAACTCAATTTTACTGGGGCGGAGAATCCACGTAACAACGAGGGTACTGGCTCACTCGTTAAGCCATCGAAGCTCAGGCTCTGCTGTGCCTCTTTAAGCTCAATCATGCCTCTCTCAATTTCCGCACCACGTGCATCAACAAGGCCGTAACGCACAGGGATATGGAAGGGTAGCTTCTCTGCCTGACCCGGTGTTGCCGGACAGCTTTGCGTAAAGTTAAGCGTGTAGCGGCGCTTCTCGGCATCCCAGCTTGAGGTCACCTCGATACGCGGCGTGCCAGCTTGCGAATACCAGCGTTTGAACTGACTCAGGTCGCGTCCGGAAGCATCCTCCATCGCTTTAACAAAATCGTCCGTGGTGACCGCCTCGCCATCGTGGCGCGCGAAGTAGAGGTCTGACCCTTTGCGGAAGGTTTCAGCGCCGAGCAGCGTATGGATCATACGTACAACCTCTGCACCCTTCTCATAAACGGTGAGGGTGTAGAAGTTCGAGATCTCAATAAAGGATTCGGGGCGAACTGGGTGCGCCATCGGGCCAGCATCCTCTGCGAACTGTGCTGTGCGCAGCAGACTCACATCCTCAATGCGCTTCACGGTTCTCGAGTTCATATCGGCTGAGAACTCAGAGTCACGGAATACCGTGAAACCCTCTTTTAAACTCAGCTGGAACCAGTCGCGGCAGGTTACGCGGTTACCCGACCAGTTGTGAAAATACTCGTGTGCCACCACCGCTTCAACGCGCTGGAAGGCGCTATCGGTTGCGGTTTTTGGACTCGCCAAAAGGCAACTCGTATTGAAGACATTGAGCCCTTTGTTCTCCATTGCCCCCATATTAAAGAAGTCGACTGCGACAATCATGTAGGAGTCCAGGTCATACTCACACCCATAGACCTCTTCGTCCCACCGCATCGCGCGTTTGAGCGACTCCATAGCATAACCGAGCTTGTCGTGATCTTTGGGTTCGGAGTAGATCTCAAGTTTCACTTCACGGCCCGACATCGTTGTGAAACTGTCATCGATTCGGCTTAGATCGCCAGCAACTAGCGCAAACAGGTAGGCGGGTTTCGGGTGCGGATCCTGCCACTTCACCATGCGGCGACCGTCGTCGGTTGTCCCCTCCTCCACTAGATTACCGTTCGAGAGCGTGACGGGATAGCGCTTAGGATCGGCAATGATCGTGGTCTCAAACAGTGACATCACATCAGGACGATCAGGGTAGAAGGTGATGCGGCGAAAGCCCTCGGCCTCGCACTGAGTACAAAAGACCCCGTCGGATTTGTACAACCCTTCCAGGGCTGTGTTCAGTTGCGGCTGAATACGCGTCAGTGTCTCGAGAGTGAACTGATCTGGGACTGATGCCAGCGTTAGCGTCTCATCACTACGCTTGTACTCCCGCTGCGGAACCGTCTGCCCATTGATGCAGAGACGCTGGAGCTCAACCGACTGATGACCGTGCAACACCAAGGGCGCATTCTTCTCATGGCTAGCGGGGTTGCGCTTTATCGTCAGGCGAGAGCGAACCAGCGTCTCCTCCTCATCAAGCTCAAAGCAGAGGGAGACCTGTTCAATCAGGTAAGCGGGTACTCGGTAATCTTTGAGGTAGATCGTTTTGGGCTGGCCGTCACGCACGTGCGTCACTCCTATCAGGCGAAGAACTTAATATTGTAAGCACCAAATTTGCGCAGGTTTATGACGCCCGTGTCCAACATCAAATATTGACCCTTGATGCCCTGCAAAATACCTTCGACTACTGGATCCTTGTCCAAATTCAGACTTGCGACTTTAGTAGGATAATTAATCACTGGGTAATTAATTTCAAGGGGCTGTGCATCTAATTCACGAATCGCATCGAAGCCGTTCTCGGCGCGCAACTCCTCCAGACCACCCGCACACAGGTCAAGTAGACGGTCACGTTCAGCCACTAAATCGAGCTTGTCCACCTGCCCCTTTAGCATCGCACGCCAGTTAGTCTTATCGGCCACATGCTTGGCAAAGAGTGTCTCAACCAGACCGGACTGCAGCCGTGTATCCACCTCAAGGATCGGCAGAGCTTGAATAGCACCTTGGTCTATCCAGCGCGTGGGCACTTGCGAGCGGCGTGTGATACCTACCTTAAGGCCGCTTGAGTTAGCGAGGTAGACTACATGCGGGGTAAAACAGTTGCGTTCACCCCAGGCTGGGTCACGACAAGTACCCGCTGCGAAGTGGCAGGTTTCGGGCTTCACAATACAGCTATCGCACTGCGGCAGCTTGGTGAAACAGGGGTAGCAGTAACCCTGCGAGAAGCTCTTTTTGGTCTTGCGATTACAGGCTAGGCAGTTAATGGCGCCCTGGTACTCTATTCGTACCGGTTTACCGAGAAACTGATTTAGAACGGGACCTTCGTCAGCGCCATCCAGCGCCAATTGATACTCCACAGGCTCAGCCAGATGTACGCGCATCTTCTGCAACACACCCTGGTGCTGCATGCTTACAGGAATATTAGTCATCGGTGAGAATTCGCAGAACGTCTGGTTGGAGGGGGTCTTTTCCGTGTTGTGAGCCGTCTGGTCTCGTACGGTCAATAAAGCCGACACGCTGATCTTCGGGCAGATTGCGATAGGCTTCGTAAGCGATCACTGCGCGCAGACTGGTCTCCCGCTGCTGGGCTGTTAGACGCTCACCGTTGGGCCACTTACCAATCTCGACAGCGAGTTTGAGGGACTCATAAACTTCAGGTGTCATGGTCTCAATCATGCGTTCGTAGTTCACAGGATTACTCCTTAGGGATTCAAAAGCAGATTCAAAAGCAGAGGGTGGATTGTATCACAGAGCAGCTATCTAGCGGCGGATAAGCCCCATGAGCGCTGCCCAGATAAGCCCGCTAACCAAACCGACTAGATGCGCCGTGTTCGCTATGGCTCCCAGACCCATAAACTCTAGTGCCCCAGAGTAACCCAGCGCTAACCAGAAGAGCATAAATCCCATAAGCGCTGGCGGTACAAAGAAGATTGGACGGTGCAGCCGGTCCCAAACCCAAGAGTAGGCCAACACCGCAAATACAACACCCGACATGCCGCCAAAAAGGGGGCCCGATACTAGGTACTGTGACAGGTTCGAGGCGACACCACTAAAGAGCGCCAACCCGAAGAGCACTAAACCACCCTGAACTTGTTCGATACGCCGACCAATAACCCAGATCCACAGCAGATTAAAGAGAATGTGCAGCATACTGAAGTGAAGAAAGATCGGTGAGACGAAACGCCAATACTCGCCCGCCGCAAACAGCTCAGAGAGATCTGAGTAATAGATCTCGTTACCACGTATATCAAAAGGGGAGAAGCTCAGGCGACCTAGCCAATTTGCGTCGGCGCCAAAGTTTATCAGTAAGGTTGCCACAACCGAGAGCAGTATCAGCGCCACTGTAACGGGCAAACGCAGCAGGATCGCGACAGATAACTGCTTCTGCCTAGCGCCGGTTTTCACCTCAATGCGTTCGAGATCACCGCCCTGCTCCCAGTATTTATAGAGCTCCACTACACGCTCGGCACTGACTCTTGGCGAGATCCATAGCGTCTGCTCGTTTTCATCTTCAGTGACACGATGCGGAATCTCATGCGCCCAGAGAAAAGCGGTAAACTCTCGAAGGTCACGACTCAGTGGGAGCTGTAGAACCGGTCTCATCCAGCTGCTCCATCACGCGGAAACTCCTGATCGACGTCCACCCAGACAAACTTGCCCTGATCAATCGTTGCCTCGCCATCAAAGCGATACGCAACCAACTTGCCATATTTAACTGCACTGTAATCGAGACAGGCGATGTTAGGCGCAACCGGTGTCGGTGCGCCCTCACACCAGAAGTGCCCAATAAATAGCGCGCGCTCCGAGCTATCATAGTGCTGCAGCTGCGCCAGATTGGCAGCTGTTAGGGGCTCCATAGCAATATGCTCGGGTAGCGGGTCAGGCTGAAACACGACATCAATTAACTTCTGTGGCTCGCGAGACCAAAACTTGGTGCGGAAGAAAGAGCGTTTGAAACCATCCTTACTGATCATCACCTCATTGTTGGGCAGGCGCATGTGTGTGCCGCGCAACAGCCGATCCATCACAAGATATTCAAAGGACTCATGCACGGTTGAGCGGTGCACGAAATCCATATCGACGCGCGCATCCGCTGAAACCTCTGTTAGCAACCGCTTGATAAGTGGCTTGTGCCAGCAGGCATGGACGACACGAAGGTTGTCGTACTCAAGAAGGAGCGGAATATCGAGAATCCAATTGAGCAGATCTCGCTCGTCGGCTGGGTGATTGGCGTATTGATCGAGTGTCTGCTGCACAATTCTTTGGTTGCGCGGTGTGTGGTCGCGCAGAAATCGGTCCGGCCGCTCGAGTGAGGGGGTGCGGTAACAGAGATAGTTGTACTCATGATTTCCCATCACAACCTCGGCCTGCTCCGCATCTACCATGGAGCGCACGATAGCCACCGTTTCCCGGATCCGCGGACCACGATCTAGCAGGTCACCGACGAAAATCACTCTTCGCGAGGGGTGGCGATAGACACCGGACTGCTCCTTGTAGCCGAGACGCTCCAGCAGCAGACGCAGCGAGGCCGCACAGCCGTGAATATCGCCAATCAGATCTACGCCCTGGTCCAAATGCATCTAAACACTACCCCCAGGCTTTGAGCTCCAGCCCAACTTTTCACGACAAGTTTGGTAGAAGTCGTAGTCCAGCGGGTGTAACAGCTTAAGCTTCTGCGGTTTTTTGTGGATGGTCACTGTATCCCCAGGAGCCAGGGCGATATTCATCTGCCCATCACAGGCGATAGAGGGGTAGGTCTCATTACTCTCGCTGACTACCAGTTTCAGCTCGGAGTTGCCCTCCACAACGATTGGGCGACTCGATAGCGTGTGCGGGAACATCGGCACCAGAACCAAGGCGTCCAACTTTGGCTGCATCAACGGGCCACCGCCCGAGAGCGAGTAGGCAGTGGAGCCGGTGGGCGTTGATACAATCAAACCGTCCGAGCGCTGATTGTAGACATACTGCCCCTCTATCCAGAGCTCAAACTCAATCATACGGGTCGCTTTACCGGGATGCAGTACACAGTCATTGAGGGCAGTGGCTTCAGCGATTGGTTCGCCGTTGCGCTTAACGATGACATCAAGCAGAAAACGCTTATCCACCGAGTAGCGCCCCTCAAGGACATCGCCCACCTTCGCCTCAACCTCATGGGGGGCAATATCAGTGAGGAACCCCAGATTACCGCGGTTTACACCCAATACCGGAACACCAGTGTTGGCAAGCGCACGCGCAGCCCCAAGAAGTGAACCATCACCCCCGACAACAATCACAAGATCACAGATCTCGCCGATTATGCGCCCCTTAGCGACCTGATAACCGTGCCCCGGCATTAACTCGGCAATCGCCTGATCCATGACAACACCCAAACCTCGCCCCTCAAGAAAGCGCGCTAACTGTTTTACGGTATCGATAACTGTACGACTTCCGAGACGCCCAATTAGGCCGATCTTCTTAAATTCCACCATCAGGTAAATCCTTAGAGCACAGATTTAAACGTGCCGTTTATAAATAGATACGAGGATTATAGTGGCATGGGTCCACAATGTGCAGACGCCAAACGGCTAAGGTTTTCACGCTGACCGCGCAGACCTTGGAGACCGCCGGTGTGTATTAATAAAATCCGCTCACCCTTGCGGTAATTTCCGGCAAGGATATTGCGCAGCAGGTAATGCAGCATGCGCAGAGTGTAGACAGGGTCGAGTTCAACTCCCGCCTCTTCGGCACGGTACCATAGCGCCGCGAGCTCGCCATTGAGTTTAGCAAACCGCAGCGGGAGCGCGCTGTTCAGGCTCCATCGCACCCCCTCCTCTAACTCCCTACCGTACAGCAGCGTCGATACCACCTGCACCAAATAGCCTGCATCGCCAATAGCAGCCACGCCATCGACTTGGATGCCGGGTGGCGCCTTCGCAATTAAACCGGTTAATGTGGCACCTGTCCCCACACTCACTAGCACTCTACTAGGACGGTAATCCTTGGGTACATAACCCCATATGTCACCACAGCCGGAGATCGCTTCGCGCGTTGCACCACCCTCTGGCAGCAGGTAAAAATCGCCAAATCGTGCACGCAGCTCGCGCCGCAGATCGCCACCCAGACTAGTCTCATCGTCAGCACGAATATCGCGATACTGCTCACGCCCGAGTGGGTACAACTGCATACCCCACTTCTGACAATCCTCAAGGGTTGGAGTTGATCGCAGCTCCCCCCTAACAACGCCTATCGTGGGAATACCATTCTGCTGTCCAAAACGGGCGAGTGCATGAAGATGATTGGAGTAAGCTCCACCAAAGCTCAGAATCCGCGTCCGCTTCGAGGGTCGGTGAAGCAGGTGCTGCAATTTGAACCATTTATTACCGCTGATCATTGGGTCGATGCGATCAAGGCGCAAAATGTCAACCTCAAGCTGATGCTTGGCGAAAATAGGATGCTTGAAAGGCTCAAGAAGATTTAGATCCATAGCTTCAAGGGTAGATTAGAATCTGGGCAAAGGGATCAAAATCGAGATTAATTTATTCGGTTATGGTGGGCGAAGAGGGGTTCGAACCCCCGACCCTCTGCTTGTAAGGCAGATGCTCTCCCAACTGAGCTATTCGCCCATAACCTTAGGGGCGTTGCCATGTGGCATGGCAAATAAAACGTGTTTTGGGTGTAAACGGGACTAGCGACCCGACACCCTTTAAGAGCTTACGGATAGGGCTTACAACCCAACGGCTCTTAAATGGCGGAATGGACGGGACTCGAACCCGCGACCCCCTGCGTGACAGGCAGGTATTCTAACCAACTGAACTACCACTCCGTTTTGGTGGGCGAAGAGGGGTTCGAACCCCCGACCCTCTGCTTGTAAGGCAGATGCTCTCCCAACTGAGCTATTCGCCCAAAACGTACGGTGTCTTGCGACTTAAATTTCCCTACCGAATTTAAGGGAAAATGGCGGATTAACCGGTACTAGGGACCCGTTAACCCTTAAGATCTGACAGGCAGGTATTCTAACCTATCGGTTCTTAAATGGCGGAATGGACGGGACTCGAACCCGCGACCCCCTGCGTGACAGGCAGGTATTCTAACCAACTGAACTACCACTCCGTTTTGGTGGGCGAAGAGGGGTTCGAACCCCCGACCCTCTGCTTGTAAGGCAGATGCTCTCCCAACTGAGCTATTCGCCCAAAACGTTTTAGCAAGTGGCGGAATGGACGGGACTCGAACCCGCGACCCCCTGCGTGACAGGCAGGTATTCTAACCAACTGAACTACCACTCCAGCTTGCTATCTGCTCCGAGTCTCCCCGAGAACAGGTGCCGAATTTTAATGGCTTTTAGGACAGTGTCAAACGCTTTTCACACTTTTTTCACAAATAGATCGAGTTTGTCACTGTACTGTTCAAAGAACATCCAACAACGCTCAATTTTTAACCAAAACCTCAACCAAACCAGACTGATCGACCGCTGTGCTCACCCGGAGCTGGCAAACGACCCATGGAAGCTGCGAACAACTCCTTAATAAAATCTGAGTAAGTGGCTACACCTACACTGCTGCAGTTATTGGCTAGATTGGGCATACTCACCTCTCCTAACACTGGATGCGAAGCAAGATGGGCATAGAGCAGCAACTCGAGCGAATAGTCACAGAGTACCAGCAACTACAAGAGCCACTCGGCTGGCCAGAGCTTCCCTGGGAGGAGCAGTGGCAGAGCCCCTGTTTACTGGAGCGCCGCTCTGAAGGCGAAAATACGCCCTGGCGCCCCGTAGCAATAGAACAAGAGATTGATCTCTTTAAACGGCTCGGAGAGGCGTTAGAGTGCGAGGTTCATCCGGACATCGCCACCTACTACAGCCGCTACTGGTCGGACCCAATTTACGCGGCACATGCGGATGGAGAGTTATCCCTGCTCTTCGCTTGGAATGAGGAGGAGCTCGAACGCCTGCGCGCTAACCTTATTGGCCACGCGCTGACTAAACAGCGCCTGCGCCAACCCCTCACGCTCTTCTTCGCCTGCACCGAGCCGGACGCCGATGAGTTTATCTCGGTGATGAACGACGATGGTTCAATTTGGCTTGAGCTTCCGGGCAAGAAGCCTCTAAGGAGACTGGCAGAGAGCCTTGAAGAGTTTCTAAGCCAACTCACTGCCCTGCCCCACCCGAGTAGCAGATAGGTATTGACCCAGCCCTTAGCTAACCGATCGAGTGCGCCAGTAGACGGCTGATCTGACAAAGATCTCGCCCCGACTCTTCGCGCCAGCTGTTGAACGCTTGCTGCACCAGCTTGAGATCACGCTGCGACGTGGGGCGTCTGTCAACAACCCCTTGAGCCTTGAGGGCTGTGACAACATCGTCAGTAAGCACAGGCGTGTCACGTCCAACAATACGCAGCGAATAGGCTGCCGAGTTTCCACCTAACTGGCTGCCCTCCTTCTTGAAGTAGAGCCAGAGATCGGTGGTCTCCTCAACCGGCCACTCGGCCAGAAACCGTCCAAAGCCACCCGCCTTTCGAGATGCCTCTTCGATCATCAACGCGTTGATGCGTGTCGCTTTGATCTTGCCAAAGTGGCGGATCAGATCGGTGTTTTGCATCAATTTCTCTAGATGCTCATCACTCATCAGAGAGACCTTTTCAGGATCAAACCCGAAGAAGGCTTTCTCGAAGGCTGGCCATTTACCATCAACCACTGAGCGTTTAAGCCCTGCACAAAAAATACGCCACGTCATTGCGCTCAGTACTCGATCATCGGTTACTGCACAGAGCTCGGCAGGTGTTCGAGCCCGCGGTCCCAGCAGCGCTTCCAGCGCAGTTGGGCGGTGGTGGTTGAGCGCCTGCTCGCTAAGTTGTTTGAATGACTTCACTCATCCTCCGGCATAAAGTCTAACGAAGCTGAGTTGATACAGTATCGGATGCCAGTGGGCGCAGGCCCATCGGGGAATAGATGGCCTAGGTGCGCATCGCATCGACTGCAGCACACCTCGGTGCGGATCATGCCGTGGCTAGTATCGCGGTACTCATCGATTTTCGCCGCGTCCGCAGGCTGGAAGAAGCTGGGCCAGCCGCATCCCGAATCGTATTTCGTATCGGCGCCGAATAGCTCCTCGCCACAGCACTTACACAGATAAGTCCCTTTGCGCTTCTCGTTGTAAAGCGCCCCTGTAAACGCACGTTCGGTCCCTTTCAGACGGCAGATCTGAAACTCTTCAGGCGAGAGCTGCGCGCGCCACTCATCATCCGTTTTGACCACTTTACCTGAGTTATCTGAGGCCATCATTCTTCTCCTGATTTCAGTCACTTATTGACACGGGGTCACTATACCTGTGTTGTGCAAATGCGTATGATTGATAACCCATTTACCAAACCGAGCGAGCCTGTCTACGCAACTAATTCGTCCACAGAGCTTCAGCCCAGAGATTAAGATGTCTGTAACACGCAAATCCAACAAACTTAATAACGTTTGTTATGACATTCGCGGCCCGGTCCTGCAAGAGGCAAAACGCCTAGAAGAGGAAGGCCACCAGATCCTTAAACTGAACATAGGCAACCCCGCCCCTTGGGGGTTTAATGCCCCGGAAGAGATTGTTCAGGACGTTATCTATAACCTGCCTTCTGCTCAGGGTTACTGTGACTCTAAAGGTCTGTTTGCCGCTCGCAAGGCTATTATGCAGGAGTGTCAGCGTAAGCAGATCGCCAATGTTGGTATCGAAGATATCTACATTGGCAATGGTGTATCAGAACTGATCGTTATGGCGATGCAGGGACTGCTCAACGATAACGACGAGATGCTGATCCCGGCGCCGGACTACCCGCTTTGGACTGCGGCTGTCAGCCTAGCAGGCGGTAACGCGCGTCACTACCGCTGCGATGAGGAAAAGGGTTGGTTCCCCGATATCGAGGACATGCGCTCTAAGATTACCGAACGCACCCGCGGTATCGTCATTATCAATCCCAACAACCCAACGGGTGCGGTATACCCGGCTGCACTACTGGAGCAGATCATCGAGCTGGCTCGCCAGCACAATTTGATCCTCTTCTCAGATGAGATCTACGACAAGATCCTCTACGATGAGGCGCAGCATGTCTCCACGGCTTCGCTCTGTGATGATGTGCTCTGTGCCACTTTCAACGGCCTCTCTAAGACCTACCGCGCGGCTGGATTCCGCTCCGGCTGGATGATCATCAGCGGTCCAAAGCACCGTGCGCGCGACTACATTGAAGGGCTGGATATGCTGGCCAACATGCGTCTGTGTGCCAACGTTCCAGCACAAAACGCCATTCAGACGGCACTCGGTGGTTACCAGAGCATCAATGAGCTAATCGTACCGGGCGGTCGCCTCTGGGAGCAGCGTGAACTGGCCTACAACATACTTAACAGCATCGAGGGTGTCAGCTGTGTAAAACCGTCTGGTGCGATGTACCTGTTCGTCAAGCTCGACCCTGAGATCTACCCAATCGACAACGACGAGAAGTTCGCTCTAGACTTGCTGCAGCAGCAGAAGGTACTGATAGTTCAGGGCAGCGGGTTCAACTTGCCTGATACTCAGCACTTCCGCCTAGTATTCCTGCCGCAAGTGGATCTGTTGGAAGAGGCGTGCAATCGTATTGCTAAGTTCCTGAAAACTTATAAGTAAATTAGTATTTAAGCGCTGCGAATACCTTTAATAAACACGCCGTTAACAGGTCCCTGTGGGCTGGGTGATAGCATCCATGCTATCAACAGTTTGTAAAAGGTATTCGCAGCGCTTTTCCTTAGATTATTGTTTTCAGGGCACTTTTGAGGGTGGTCTGAGTGAGTTTTGTTCAGCGCGTTGTTGGGGGATTTAAAGCACCCTTTCAGCTTTTCTCAACTATCCTTGCGTGCGAAGCGAATGGCTTGAAATCCGCTTCTCTACCCCCACCTACTTGGTAACAAAACTTAATGAGGATTTGCGCATCATGATGCGAATTGGACTCTTTCTGCTCACCAACTTGGCTGTCATTCTGATTGCCAGTGTCTCACTCTCTCTGCTGGGGGTGAACTCTTATCTTACGGCCAACGGGCTGGACCTGACGTCTCTGATGATCTTCTGTCTAGTGTTCGGTATGGTCGGGTCGTTTGTCTCGCTGTTTATGTCCAAATGGATGGCAAAGCGCTCAACTGGCACGCAGATTATTGCCCAGCCGCGTAATGCGCAGGAGAAGTGGCTGGTAGATACCGTCGCAGAGCTTGCTGATAAAGCGGGCATCGGTATGCCAGAGGTAGGAATCTTCCCGTCCGACGCACCCAATGCTTTCGCTACCGGCTGGAACCGCAACAATGCACTTGTTGCGGTGAGTTCAGGCATGCTGCAACGATTCAAGCCTGAAGAAGTGCGCGCTGTTATGGCGCATGAGGTGGGCCACGTTGCCAACGGTGACATGGTAACACTCGCGCTTATTCAGGGTGTGGTGAACGCTTTTGTTATGTTCATGGCGCGTATTGTGGGCTACGCGGTAGACTCATTCCTGCGTCGCGGTGATAACTCGGGTGGTGTCGGTTTTGGTTTCTACATTGCAACCTTTGTTGCTGAGATAATCTTCGGGATTCTCGCCTCAACAATTGTTGCTTGGTTCTCGCGCCGCCGCGAATACCGCGCGGATGAAGCGGGCGCCCGCCTCGGCAGCCAGGCAGGAATGATAAGTGCGCTGCAACGTCTGAAGATGGAGAGTCAGCGCCAACCAGAGGATCTAGGCGGTCAATTGACAGCATTCGGTATTGCCAGCGATACCAAACAGAGTCTGATGGCACTGTTCGCCAGCCACCCGCCGCTCGATGACCGTATTGATGCACTGCGCAAACTTAACTAACCGCACACTCCACGGAGCCCGTTTGGGCTCCGTCTCCTCTATTTCCGCTTCTCCTGAGGCAGATCAAATCCTAAACCAGCGCACTCCCTAAACTTCGATCTATACTGACTGAAATATTTGAGGGAGCGTTATGAGTAGCCACACGATTTCGGTTCAAGAAGAGGAGACCTCCCTCGGGGGGCGCCTACAGAGCCTTCACGACACCATTATCGAACGCCTTCCAGGCATCTCAAGGATCGCTGTCGCACTTTACGATAGCGAAACCGATCTACTCAAAACCTTCATCAACAGTACACGCCAAGGTTTAGCCATCGCCGGTTACGAGTATCCGCTAGCGCAGAGTGAGTCTCTGAGCCAACTTAAGCGAGAGTCTGCATGCCGAGTTGTGGACGATATCTCAAAAGATATTTTTCCCGGCAATGAACACTCAGACTGGTTACTGGAGCAAAATTACGGTTCATCCTTCACTATTCCACTAAGCGCCGGCGAGCGTTTCTACGGTTTTGTCTTCATCGACGCCGCTGAGAAATACTATTTTAGCGATCAGGTTCAACGCGACCTGTTGCTGTTCAGCAATATGATCATGCTAACGATCTCTAGCGAGATGTCGGCGGTGCACTCACTGCTGGCGACTGCGCAGGCGGCAAGGGATTTTGCCGACCTGCGCGATTTTGAGACTGGCATGCATCTTAATAGGATGGCGCGCTTCGCTCGCTTAATCGCGAAGGCGGTGGCGCAAAAGTGGCAAATCACTGACGAAAAAATTGAGCATATCTACCTCTTTGCACCGCTACATGACATTGGCAAGATCGGCATCCCTGATCGCATCCTGCTCAAACCGGGACGCTTAGATGCCGATGAACATGCCATGATGCAAGAGCATGTAAACCTTGGGGTCAGGTTACTGCAGAAGGTGCTGGACGACTACAAGGTCGCCTATCTCAACGACTCCAAAGTGATGCTAAATATTGTCGCTTATCACCACGAATTTCTCGACGGTACGGGCTACCCTAATGGTCTGAGCGGCGAGCAGATTCCAATTGAGGCGCGTATCATAACGGTAGCGGACATCTTTGATGCTCTCACTAGTATCCGTCCCTACAAAAAGGCTTGGTCCATAGAGGATGCGCTCAACGAGCTCGACCATATGGCGTCGAAAGGTAAGTTGGACTCAGACTGCGTACAAGCGCTACGGGACAACTCGCAAGAGGTATCAGAGATCGTTACTCGCATGCGTGACCCTTCAGGCACAGCGGAGCGCCTAAGCGCAGATTAGTCGGGATTCGCGTTGAGCTCGTAGCCCAGATGGCTGAGTCGTAGCTCAGCCAAGTAGCCGCACAAGTAGACGCGCGTCTCGTCATCCATCGGCTCAAAACGCACACCATAGCGTTCGGTGTAGAGCGAATCTTCGGGCGTATCGCCCTGATTAACGATCTCGGCTGCAAGCATCACCAGGTGCTCTGTGCCGGCAAAGTCTAAGCGCGTGGTGATGAAGATCTGATCTCCAACCTCCCCCAGCGAGAGGTGCGATTCCAATGCAGCGCCGCGCAGATGCAGATCCGTCATTAGCGCATTGACGCGCTCGGGGCCAACCAAGGGGTCAGCACCATCCACTCGTACGCGTATCGCCACCGGTAGCCGGTGATCTTGACGCAGGCGCGCCACCTCAAATGTGGAGGGATATTTCAGGACCCAAAGCGGCTCGGGTTTGTCGATATGTGCATAGATTTCAGCTTCGAAAGCACAAACCCAGTTATCCTGCAGCATTCGCACTCTTAAGCGCGTACCGAGAACCAGCCGAGGCGCCCCCTTGGGTGCACGAATATAGACGTGCTGCTGACCGATTGAACCGAGCCACTCACTTTTCAGGCGCTGCTTGCTGCCGACCTGTTCTATCTGCATGGCGGTTCCCGAGGTGATATTAAGATCAGTCAGGGCCTCAGGCCAGTAGGGTTTTGGACCTTGTTCTAGCCGTTTCACGTCTGCAGCTCAGCCTTGAAACTCATTGCTGACAACTCGCGCTGCTGGGCTGTTGAGGCCACATTTATATGCAGGGCAGCAAATTCTCGCCGATAGGGGTAGTTCTTACGCAGCTGATCGAAATTGGCTCGCTGCTGCATCGCATCAGCTACTAAAGAGGCGCGGAAACGGCGATCGTCCGCCCACTGATCGTAAACCAGTTGCAACAACCGATGAGGTTCAGCCTCCGGCGCTAGTGTTACGCCTAAAATTCTCGGCGCAGGAAGAATGTCGTCTAGTGCAATTTTTTGCTCAATCTCAAAGCGTTGACACACCTGCTGGTAGAGCATCCAAGTGCCGCGCAATTTTCCATCGATGCTGTGTCCCGCAATGTGCGGGGTCGCAATAAAGCAGCGCTGCGCCAGTTCAAGATCGACACTGGGCTCGTGCTCCCAGACATCCAGTATCAGTACGAGATCTGGACGCTCAGATGCCACCTGCAGCAGTGCGCTGTTGTCGATGACAGCGCCACGTCCAGCGTTCAGCAGCAGCGCGCCTTGCTTGAGCGCCCTAAGACGATCTTCGTTAAGCAGATGGCGACTAGCGTCAGCACCCTCTTTCGTCAGCGGGGTATGTAAGCAGATGATATCGGCTTGGCGAACCACCTCATCAATTGGCGTATGGAAAAACCCGGGCTCTTCTGCCCGTAGCGGGTCGCAGCAGAGGGGGTCATGACCCAATGCACGCAGACGGCTTAAAAGCCGTGACCCGACCTGACCGCAGCCGACAACCGCTATCTGTAGATCCCCTATCTGGTGGCCGCGCACCTGAGCGTCTTTATAGATACCGCTAAGTGTGTAGTCGACCACCGCATCGGCATTACACCCCGGGGCATTGGTGTAACTAATTTTACGACGCTCCAGTTCACGGGTATCAAGATGGTCTATGCCGATGGTGGCGGTACCGACAAACTTTAGCTGTTGAGCCTGAGCCAGAAGTTGGCTATTCACCTCGGTGATTGAGCGCACTAGCAGGATATCGGCCTGCTGAAGATCTCCAGCACACATCTGCCGACCCGGTAAGCGGGTTATTTTGGCAAAGTCACCAAACAACGCCTCAACAGCAGGCATATTTTCGTCGGCAACAAGGTTCAGCATAGGGTTTCACTCGCCAGTCAGTATGTGCGCACAGTATACGCAAAAGCCAGCTAGAGGTTTAGGCTTGATCTACCTCAAACGAGTGACGGTTAAATTAGGTAAAGCTAATTTAAAAGCGCCATGAATTATGGCAGACTACTGAAACAATCTACGGAGCTGGGAGGCCCCCACTGCAGCACTATTACTTTGTAATTGAACGGTTTAAGGGTATTCGATGCGCCAACCATTAGTGGTCGCTGGCTCAGTCATCGCACTCGCTCTACTCGTTGGATTTGCACTCTACTTTACGAGCGCAAATCAAAGCGCAGCGGTAACAGTGGCCTGTCCTGTTGCACAACAAGTTTGTGAGTTTAGCACCCCTTATGGTGAGGCTCGTTTTGAATTAACACCGCAACCACCCTCATCTAAAGCGCCTATAGCGTTTGAACTTAGACTAAGCGCAGAACAACCGCAGCGAGTTTGGATCGATCTACAAGGTAAAGAGATGTACATGGGGGTTAACCAGACTAACCTTAAATTTGAGTCTGGCAGCTGGAGTGCACCCGGCACTCTTGGGGTGTGCACAACTGGAACCATGCGCTGGGTTTTGGCACTAATACTGGAACGTGGCGATGAGCAGCAGATTTACAACTTTGAATTTGATGCCCGTTAGCAAGAGAAAAACTAAGGATAAGAGATGCGCAAAATTGCCCCCTACGCTCTGCTTGGGATAGCACTATTTGTTGGAGCTTGGTTGAGTTTCGAGTTCTTTGGACCCAAGACGCCGCTACCACGCTACGCTAATGCTAGTATAGGTGGGGACTTTAAACTCAACTCCGTGGATGGCGAGCAGAGCCTCAGCGATTTTCGCGGTGAGGTGGTGCTGGTCTACTTTGGCTTTATGTCCTGCCCTGACGTTTGCCCAACCTCCATGGCTGTGATGAAACAGGCAATTAACCAACTTAACGAAGCCGAACGCGCCAAGGTACGTGGGATCTTTATCTCTGTCGACCCCCAGCGGGATACTGTAGATGAGCTGAACGCCTACACCCAGTATTTCTCAGATAGAATATTTGGAATGACAGGCAGCAAAGAGCAGATCGACGCAGTGGTAAAACAGTACGGTGCCTACTACAAATTCGTCCAACTCGATGACTCAGCGCTGGGCTACACGGTAGACCACTCTGCCCGCATCTACCTGATAGACCCAGAAGGCCAGCTAGCTGACATTCTTGCACACGATATTAACCCTGCCGAGCTGCACGCAAAAATAGCCGCCTACTTTTAATCAGCTCTTTAACTGAAACTATCTCTAAGCCTGAGGAAATTTAATGAAATACCTAGCCACTGCACTGCTTCTGAGCGCTTCTCTGGCAAACGCTGCCGATCTAAATTTTAGCGACGCACGTGCGCGAGCGGTTCCGCCGACAGCGGATATCAGTGCGGCCTTTATGACCGTAACCAACAATGCAGATAGCGCTGTTGCGATGGTAAGCGCCGAGTCATCAATTGCCGAGACAGTTGAGTTACACACCAACTCAATGGTGGACGGTAAGATGAAGATGCGCCGTATCGCCCAGATCGATATCGACGCGAACGCTAAGGTAGAGCTCAAACCGGGTGGCTTGCATGTTATGTTTATTGGTCTGAAAAAGCCGCTGGTGATGGGAGAGACAGTGGATCTGAAAATCAACCTGAGTGATGGCACTTCGCAAGAGCTGCAGCTACCGATCGTTCACATCGAGCCGATGATGAAGAAGATGAACCACTAGCAGAGTTTACAACCGCGCAGACGCCCGTCGAAGTGGTTATAGACCAGCAGACAGGCGTCTATCGCATTATCCACCTCTCCCAATAGCTCAGCCCTATACCCCTCAAGGTAGTCGACTCGCCAAATAGAATCTGGCAACTGCTGCACCCTGTAGGACTTCATACCGACACGATAGACGCCCTCGTAAACGGGTGTTGAGCTCGCCAAATCCTGCCACATCAGGGTACAGCTTAGCGCCGGCACGAAGAGCGGATTGTCACGATGCAGAGCCGTGAAAAAGTCAGCCTGTGCTGGGGTATCGAAGGCGCCGAGCGCGAAGATAGAGTCGGGCTCAGCGCGTGATTTAGCGTAGAGATAAACCGCTTGCCCAGATTCAGTTCTGTGAACAATGCGCTGATATTCGAAGTTTTCAGAGTGCCAATAAGCTACCTCCAAGTGAGACTGATTCGTCTCAACTCTCCAAGCGATAGCGGTATTTAGCTCGCGCATGCCAGGGGCTCAAGTTCAAACTGATCCAGACTTAGGGGTGGCTGTGAGTAGAATTGGCGCAGAGCCTCACTCAGTGCATTGAGCCTCGGATTCATTCCCAGTTTCAGCGTCGTAAAGACTCGCTGCTGTACGGCATATTTGAACGCATCACTAGCACCCAAGCCTGCTGCGAGGTTATCAGCACTGAAGTGAAAGCGCTTACCCGCCGAGACGGAGAGGATCCACTCATACGCCTGTGGACGCTGTTCTACACGCTCAAATTCGGCCTGTTCAGCGGCGTTACGACCATCAGGTTTGTACCAGTAACCAAAGTCTTCCAGCAGACGCCGCTCAGGACCCGCAACACACCAGTGCGAAATCTCATGCAACGCACTGGCGAAAAATCCGTGCGCAAAAATAACGCGATGATGGGGGTAGCTCTGACTCGCCGGCAGATAGATAGGCTCGTCTTCACCGGCAACAAGCTCAGTATTGAGCGACTCTAGAAACAGGTGGTTGAAGAGTTGAATCAGATCGCTCGCCTGATGCGTTTCACTCATTAGTAGGCCTGCCAGGTACGATCATTGAGCCACCAGGTAGCACCCGTGGCACGGTTCAGACGCACTGCCACATAGCCTTTGGAGTCGGAGTCACGGCGCTCAATCTGAATGGCGTAGTCCCCCGTTGTGGCACCACTCTCCTCGTTTAACGCTGTCCAACTACCCTGCTCTGCTATCCAACTCTCCCCCGTGTCCATACGGTAACGGATCAGAATCCACCCCTTTGCAGTAACAGCACTCGCAACACCCCAACTGTTGGCACTATTAACCGAGCTACTGCTATTCACCTGCATCTCATTAGCGATCTGCAAAAGCTGGTTAAGTGCCGCATCCAGTTGCTCTGACTGCAGAGAGTCTTGAGCCGGGTTCTGTTCTGGCTTGGTCTCATCGATTAGCGCTGTGTTGGTCATGAGCTGCACGCGTTGGAGGATTGCCTGGCTCAACTCAAGCTGCTGCTGTTGCAGCGCTCGCTGGTTAATAACCTGCTCTTGCAGAAGCGTGAGGCGCCCCATAAGTTGATCAACCTGATTCTCTAAGCTAGTCGACTCGCGCTCCAATACGACCTGCTCAACACTGCGTTCCTCTACCGCCTCACCCGCTGCTGTTGGTACTGTAGCCGCTGCAGGAGCAGTGTTAGGCACAGGCTCTAATGAATTCCCAGTCGCGGTTGAAGGTGCACCACCGCTAGGCTGAGGCGCAGCACATCCGCTTAGATAGCTGGTTAACAACAGAAGCGTAAACAGTGTTGATAGGCGTTGAGTCACGGATATCCCCCAGGGTAAGTTCCAATAGCGCAATTCTACCAGCTGGATTGAGAGGGAGAAGCATTAATCTGGCTGGTCTAGATCAAATAAGATTAGACACCTAAGTGAGAACCCTTTCTATCTAAACCCTAATCAGAGTCTCGCTACT
>Ga0209955_1000082_pt1 | contig 39430 bp, 38 predicted proteins | sample SalPonA_A_H2O_MG_FD_185716 | JGI IMG/M metagenome (GOLD analysis project Ga0209955, IMG submission 185716) | Water microbial communities from South San Francisco under conditions of wetland restoration - Salt Pond MetaG R2A_A_H2O_MG (SPAdes)... | ecosystem: Environmental > Aquatic > Non-marine... | reverse complement strand
AAGGCGTGCCATCTACAATGCCAGATACCGTTGATGAGTCGCCCTCTGAGCAGCAGCAGGAATTGAGTAAGGCACGTGAACAAGCCACGTTAGAAGGATATACCGAAGGCCTAGAGCAGGGCCGTGAAAAAGGTCATCAACAAGGCTATCAAGAGGGCTTAGCGAAAGCTCAACAGGAGTCTAAACAATTGGCTTCGAGAATCGAGGACATGCTTAAGGGCTTTAGCGACCCAATGCAGTTACAACAACAAGAGTTGCAAAGTGCTGTGATGAATGTGGCCATCAATATTGCCCAATCGGTTATTCAACGCGAGTTGGCGATGCCAAGTGAGGCATTATCTAACGTTGTAGATAATGCTTTAAAAGCCCTTCCGAGCGGTGCGACTAACATCCGCATTCACATGCACCCCAACGATATAGAGTGTTTAAAGGTTTTGCAGCCACCCAGTTGGCAAGATTTTCAATGGGTGCCTGACGCTAAATGTCAGTTGGGTGATTGCGTCATTCACACCCAGCAATCGAGTGTTGATTTCAGCGTAAGCGAACGCTTTAGACAAGTTATTCATCAATTGTTTGATACTTGGGATCAAGATCACTTAGTTCAAGATTATCAACCATTGCCAAGCCCCGGCACGCCGGTTTCAGAGGAAACTGATGCCGTTCAAAATGAACAGGAGGAGGGAAGTGAGCCTAACTGATGTAATGACCTCTATCTCAACTCAGCCGGTAAATATTAAAGCGGTATCTATTGGTAAATTGAGAAGAATGGTAGGCCTTACTCTAGAGGCCGTTGGGCTCAATGTTGCACTTGGTGCACGCTGTAGAATTGAAAGCGAATCAGGTAACAGCGTCATTGCAGAAGTTGTTGGATTCGATGATACCGTCACCTATTTGATGCCAATTGAATCCATTGGCGCCTTACAAGCTGGTGCGCGAGTTATCCCTATGACCTTTGATGATGTGGTCCCTGTTGGCGACTCGCTTCTTGGACGGGTGGTTAATGGTGCAGGCGAGCCGCTTGATGGTAAAGGATCACTGGGTTGTAAAAATACTATTCCCTTTAAAGGTACAGCGATTAATCCTCTGCAGCGCCAACCTATTACCCACCATTTGGATGTCGGAATTCGATCTATTAATGCATTGTTAACGGTTGGCGCCGGTCAGCGTATGGGGCTATTTGCCGGCAGTGGAGTGGGTAAAAGCGTGTTAATGGGGATGATGACCCGGTTTACGGAAGCTGACATTGTTGTAGTGGGTTTGATCGGAGAGCGAGGTAGGGAGGTCAAAGAATTTATCGATCATATTTTAGGCGAAGAGGGTATGCGCCGAGCCGTCGTGGTAGCTTCGCCTGCCGACGATGCGCCACTAATGAGATTGCGCGCTTCTCTATTAGCCACTCGCTATGCAGAGCATTTTAGAGATCAAGGACAAAAGGTTTTGTTGTTGATGGATTCATTGACCCGTTTTGCGCAAGCTCAGAGGGAGATTGCCCTAGCTATAGGTGAGCCACCTGCAACCAAAGGTTATCCGCCCTCGGTTTTTGCAAAGATCCCACAACTCGTAGAAAGAGCAGGTAATGATGCTACAGGGAAAGGCTCTATTACTGCATTTTACACAGTGCTCACAGAGGGAGATGATTTACAAGACCCTGTCGCCGATTCAGCCAGAGCTATACTTGACGGGCACATTGTTTTATCAAGATCCATCGCTGAAGAGGGGATATATCCCGCAGTTGATATTGAGTCTTCCATAAGTAGAGCTATGCCAAATATTGTCAGTGAACAACATTTGCAAATGGCTCAAAAATTTAAGGCTCGTTATTCTCGTTATAACCAGAGTAGAGACCTTATTGCAGTGGGGGCCTATGCTGCCGGTAGCGATATTGAAACTGATATTGCGGTCGCAACAATGCCCAAGATGCGAGATTTTGTTAAACAAGGCTTGCACAAGCCTGTTAATTCACTGGAAGCAAACAAGCAGTTGGAGCTGCTGACCAACGATGCAGAAGCTCTATTAGTTAATCAATCGTTGCCGCAAAAAGTGAATCAATAATGGTGGCTAAATCAAAGCGTTTGCAAGTGGTAGTCAATCTTGCTGAACGCGAGCTTCATGATTCCGCCGCAGCGTTAGCCAAAGTGAATCAGCAATACCATTTTGAAGAGGGTCGGCTGCAAGAATTGCAGACTTACTTTGAGGAGTATCAACAACAGGCCAAGCAGCAATGGGGCTCTGGGATAAGTGTTAGTCAGCTGATGAATTTTAACTACTTTTTAAATAATTTACGCCAAGCCATCGAGCAACAGCAGCAAACATTGGCTCATTTGCAGCGAGTCTGTGAGAGGGCGCGACAACAATGGCTTAATCACAAGGCAAAGCATGTCAACCTCTGTGATCTTCAGAAAAAAGCACTTCAAGATGAAGATAAAATGCTTGAAAAAAAACTGCAAAGAGACATTGATGATAATTTTTCGAAGCTAAAATAATTCTTAATATTCTTAATTTATCTTAAAACGCTCAACAAATTAGTTCTCTCTGCACTACGCTTTCATTGACTCTTTTTTATTAAAGAAGCTCTTGCCCTCGCCGATAGCACGATTGAACCTAAAGGAGCTTTCTCAATGGCTGTTAAGGAAATAAGTTGTAAATTACCCGCAGTTATTACCATCGCTGACGTTGAATTATTACACGATCAATTACTAGGGATTATCAGTACTGATAGCCCATGCCTCGATGCCAGTGAAGTAGAACGAATCGATACCGCTGCATTTCAACAGTTAGTCGCATTTTGTACCGCATTAAAAAAGACCAACACTCAATTGGTATGGACGGGTTGTAGCGAGATATTTTTAGCTTCTGCTAAACAAATTGGCTTAAAAGATGCTTTAGGTTTAAGCGACCAAGCCGCTTAACTAAATAATTCTCTCATATGGAGTTTAATCATGGCGAAGATTCTGGCAGTGGACGATTCTGCATCAATGAGGCAAATGGTGGCATTTACCCTACAAGGTGCTGGTTATGACGTCGTCGAGGCTAGTGATGGAGTCGAAGCGCTGGCAGCGGCAGATAGATCTGAGTTTGACCTGGTGCTATCGGACGTGAATATGCCAAACATGGACGGATTGAGTTTAGTCAAAGAGTTGCGCCAAAGACCTAATTTCAAATTTATCCCCATTCTGATGTTAACCACAGAATCGGGTGGCGATAAAAAAATGGAAGGTAAGCAAGCTGGAGCGACTGGCTGGATTGTAAAGCCTTTTAATCCAGACCAATTGCTTAAAACGATTAAAAAAGTACTGGGGTAGCTTATGTCAGTCGATATTAGCCAGTTTTACCAAGTGTTTTTCGAGGAAAGTCTCGAGGGCTTGGATAGTATGGAGTCCGCCTTGATGGCGCTCGACCCTGATGATATCGACTCTGAAACTATCAATACCATCTTTAGAGCTGCCCATTCTATTAAAGGCGGCAGCGCTACCTTTGGCTTTTCTGATGTGGCTAACTTTACTCATGTCTTAGAAACATTATTAGATGAGGTGAGAGAAGGTTCGCGTGGGCTGGCTTTAGATCATGTGGACCTGTTGTTGCGATCCGTTGATGCCATGCGCCATATGATTGAAACATTACAGGCTGGCGAAACCATTGATACCAGTGACTCTGATGAGCTAAAGGTTCAGTTCGAGGCTATATTGGCTAATACTGATGTGTCGGTATCTGAAACTGCAGAAGTTATCGTTGGAACAGTTGCTGACAATATTCCAGCAGAAGGTTATAGAATTGAGTTTTCACCTCACCCAGATATGTTGCGCACAGGTAACGAACCGATTCGAATGTTTAGGGAATTGGCGGAATTTGGGCCAGTAACCATTCAATGCCATCTAGATAAGCTTCCCTCCTTTGATTCATTGAGTCCAGAAGAATGCCATTTGTCGTGGACGCTAACACTACCGTTCAAGATCGACCTAGATGAAATTAAAGAAGTTTTTGAATGGGTTGAAGATGAGGCTGATATTACCTATGAGCCTTTATCTGCCAATAAAGATAACGTTCAGGATTATATAGCAAGTGCTGTAGCTGAGTCTGTTGAAGAACAAACCCTAGAGTCGGCACAGGATGCTAACGAAAAAATGCTGAATCATTTGTTAAATGACGAGCAGACTAGTGCTGTGGCTTCCATTGCTGAGCAAGCTAAAGCCAAAGTCGAAAATACTGTTACTGATAAGACTGTTGCCAAGGTTAAATCCACGTCAAAAACAGCTTCAAAAACTACCACTGAAGCAAGTATCCGTGTCGGTACGGATAAAATTGACCAGTTGATTAATCTCGTGGGTGAGTTAGTGATAACCCAATCCATGCTAGGTCAGTTAGGAGAGGGGGACAGTGAAGATTTTACCCAACAGAAATTACTTCGCTTGCAAGAGGGTTTAAGCCAGTTAGAGCAGAATACTCGCGAACTGCAAGAGAGTGTAATGAGGATAAGAATGCTGCCTATCAGTTTTTCATTCTCACGTTTTCCCAGAATGGTTCGAGATTTAAGCCAGCGTTTATCCAAGAAAATTAACTTGGTACTGCAAGGTGAGCAGACAGAACTCGATAAAACTGTGATGGAAAAAATTGGTGATCCTTTGGTACACCTCGTCAGAAACTCTGTGGATCACGGTATTGAGTCCCCCGAAATTCGCAAAGCAGCAGGAAAGCCAGAAACCGGTGTTGTCACCCTTAACGCCTATCACCAGGGGGGCAATGTCGTCATTGAAATTCGCGATGATGGCGCTGGGCTTAACAAGGAACGTATTCTTGCCAAAGCCCATGAAAATGGTTTGATTAATCCCAGTGAAAATCTCACTGATGAACAGATTTATGACCTTATTTTTCAACCAGGGTTCTCAACGGCTCAAGAGGTCAGTGATGTTTCAGGACGAGGCGTGGGCATGGATGTCGTAAGGCGCAATATTCAAGAGCTAAATGGATCGGTCGATGTCAAATCACAGTTGGGTGTAGGGTCTACCTTTACCATAAGGCTTCCTTTGACCTTGGCTATTCTAGATGGTCAGTTGGTTAGGGTAGGAGACCAAAATTATATCTTCCCATTGGTTTCCATTGTTGAATCCATCCAGGTTGGTCGCGATCAAGTCAATATCATGGCTGGTGGCAGCCAAGTCTTAAGACTCCGTGAAGAGTACATTCCGATTGTTTATTTGCACGAAATTTACAGTATTCATGCTGATTCGCACTCTATAGAAGAGGGCTTAGTGGTAGTGGTTGAGTTTGAGGGAGGAAAATATGGCATTGTCGTTGACGACCTTCTTGCTCAGCAACAAGTGGTCATTAAGAGTCTCGAAACCAATTATCAACGCGTTGAAGGTGTTTCTGGTGCCACCATTTTAGGCGATGGCACCGTGGCGCTGATTGTTGATATCGCTGGCCTTGTCAAAATGGGTGGAGCCACTCAAGCCATGAAGCAAATTGGTGCCATGGTTAAAAACATGGGTAAAGCAAAAGTCGCCTGAGCGGCTTGAGGAAAATGATATGAGTAGTAATGCAGTTAGCCAAGAAGATCCCTCTGGCATGGGGGTTGGTGGTGGAACTCATGCCGACGAATCAGGGGATCAATATCTCACCTTTATCATGGCCGACGAAGAGTACGGTGTTGATATTCTCAAAGTTCAAGAAATTCGTGGTTGGGAGCGAACGACGCCTATTCCAAATTCACCTCCACATATTAAAGGTGTGATTAATTTAAGAGGTACGGTTGTTCCCATTGTTGATTTGCGTCGCTGTTTTGGCCTTGATGAAGTCGAATATGGGCCTTTAACCGTGGTTATTGTGCTGCGCATTGACACCGAACATTCCAGTCGAACGATGGGGATCGTTGTCGATGCAGTGTCGGATGTTTATTCCTTGGACAAGGACCAAATGCAAAGTGCACCTAACATGGGCGATTCATTTGATACTTCTTATATACGCGGCCTTGCGACGGTTGGCGAAAAAATGGTCATGCTACTAGAAATTAATGAATTACTGGATTTGGACGACTTACCTAGTGTGAACGAATTAAAACAGCAATTAAAAATTGAAGCTTAGGAAGCCTTTGGGCATTGGAGCATATCATGAGTACCTTAAACGACATGGCGGTAGCCAAAAAAGTATGGTTAGTGGCAATGGTGCCATTACTTGGCAATGGCATAGCCCTTGCCATGTGTATGATGGGCATTCAAGCTGAGTTTGCTATCGGGCTAGCAGCGATTGCCTCAATAGCCACATTGGTCATTGCCGGACAAATATCAGGGCAAATGCGAAGCCAAATGGCTGAGTGCCTATCGCTAGTAAAGAACCTTGCTAGCGGCTCTGGTAATGCGCGATGGAGCCACCCTAGCAAAGATGAACTCGGTCATTTGGGATACGCCCTAACAAATTTGGTAACGAGCTCATCATCGGCGGAGTTGGACCAAGGCCCTGCAGTTGATCCCGATGTTCAGCGTAAAGTTCTTGCTCTCGATGTAACGCAAACCTGTGTGATGCTGGCAGACAGCGAGATGAATATTACCTACATTAATGAAACAGCTAAAAAAATGTTTGTTGAAGCAGCGGATGATCTAAAGAAAGTGCTTCCTAGTTTTAATACTGAAACATTAGTTGGTACCAATGCTGATATTTTCCATAAAAATCCAGCACATCAACGGAGTATGATCAATGCGTTAGCCAGTGAATACACCACATTGATCGAAGTTGGTTCACGTACTTTCAATTTGACGGCATCGCCGGTTATGGATGAATCTGGCGCTAGGTTAGGAACCGTTATCGAGTGGGAAGATAAAACAGCTGAGTTAGCACAACAACGCGAGCAAGAAATAGTTTTAGCTGAGAATTTCCGTATTCGACGTGCACTGGATGTGTGTGGTACGTCTATCATGATGTCAGATGCCGATTTAAATATTGTGTATATGAATGACTCTGTTAGAGAAATGTTTGAGGAGCGTGCTGGCGACATCCGTAAAGAGTTACCTAATTTTAGTGCCGACAAGCTGATGGGTACTAATGTTGATGATTTCCATAAAAACCCAGCTCACCAACGAGGTATGTTGGAAAATCTTCGCGAGCCACATAATACGACACTGAAATTAGCTGGTTTGACCTTTAATCTCGTGGCTACTCCCGTGTGGAGTGCAGATGGAAAAACACGCCTTGGCACCGTAGTAGAGTGGGATGATCAAACTGAACGCTTGGCGATGCAAGAGAAAGCGGATCAAATTGCACAAGAGAATGCTCGAGTAAAAGTTGCACTGGATAATGTCTCTGCCAATGTCATGATGGCAGATAACGACTTTAACCTGATTTACATGAACGGCGCTGTGACAGACATGATGCGAGTTGCCGAGTCCGATATTAGAAAGGATCTTCCTCACTTTAACGTGGATAAGCTTATTGGTGAAAACATCGATATCTTCCACAAAAATCCTGATCACCAACGCAAAGCAGCTGCGGCAATGACATCGACGTTCCGTTCGCAGATTATGATTGGTGGCCGAACCTTTACATTAATCGCCAACCCTATTGTCGATAACAAAGGAGAGCGCCTGGGCACAGTGGTTGAGTGGAATGACCGCACTGCAGAGGTGGCTATAGAGCAGGAAATTGATTCTTTGGTCGAATCAGCTGCTAATGGTGATTTTGGTGGACAAATCGAAACGGGTGATAAAACAGGATTCTTCCTCAATTTGAGCGAGGGGTTAAATCGCTTGATGTCGATCACTGATATGGCGATCACCGATGTTCTGCGTATTTTCTCAGCGCTCGCTAAGGGTAACCTCACTGAACGTGTTGAGCGTGATTATCAAGGTTCGCTTGGCCAAATGCGTGATGATGCTAATAATACAGTTGATAAACTTTCCGAAATTATTAGTAAAATTCGCAACTCGTCTAAAACCATTTCTTCTGCTGCTAATGAAATTGCCACAGGCAACGCTGACTTGAGTCAACGTACGGAGGAGCAAGCTTCGTCACTTGAAGAAACGGCGTCAAGTATGGAAGAAATGACCTCTACCGTTCGTCAAAGTGCAGATAATGCCGATCAGGCGAACAGCTTAGCTCGAGCTGCTCAAGACAAGGCTATCGAGGGAGGTAATGTCGTGAGCCGAGCTGTTGAGGCGATGGAAGAGATCAACCATTCGAGCAAGAAAATCTCAGATATTATTGGCGTGATCGACGAAATTGCCTTCCAGACCAATCTGTTAGCGTTAAACGCAGCGGTTGAAGCTGCTCGAGCCGGAGAGCAGGGGCGTGGTTTCGCTGTTGTTGCTGGTGAAGTTCGCAATTTGGCGCAACGCTCAGCCGCCGCCGCCAAAGAAATTAAAGATTTGATTCGTGATAGTGTTGGCAAAGTTGAAGATGGCTCACGCCTAGTGAATGAGTCTGGAACCACGTTGAATGAAATTGTGTCTGCGGTTGAAAATGTTAGCAGTATGATGCGTGAGATTTCAGAAGCGGCCAGAGAGCAATCATCGGGTATCGAACAAGTTAATACCGCTGTGTCGCAGATGGACGAAATGACTCAACAAAATGCTGCATTAGTTGAAGAGGTAAGTGCTGCAGGTGAAGCTATGGCAGAGCAAGCCTCTTCTATGCATCAAATGATGGAGTTTTTCCAGCTCGGCGACAATGTGGTCGATGAATCTCCCATGAGAACAAAGTATCAAAATCAAAAGTTATCTAGACCTAGTGGTGCATCAACGGTGGTTAAATCACCTGTAGTAGATCGAGGAAATGCACAAGCGAAGTCTATGAGTGATGAGGATGAATGGGAGGAGTTCTAGATATTTGACCCTATCCTCCATTAAAAAACCATAGCGTTTTAGACGCTATGGTTTCCTCCTCAAGGAGATACCCCGTGGGTGCAGAAACAAAAAAATCGATCGAGCGTGACTTCATCATGTACGATGAAGATTTCGATTATCTTCGAAAGTTAGCGTATGAGTTCACCGGTATTGTATTGGCGGACCATAAAAAAGACATGGTTTACTCTCGTTTAGCTAGACGATTAAGAGTGCTTGGCTTAACGACTTTTTCTCAATACTGTAAGGTTTTGGAGAAAGACGATCCCATAGAACACAGCGAATTCATCAACTCCATTACAACTAATCTAACCGCATTTTTCCGTGAAGGTCATCATTTTGATTATATGCGTACGGTAGTAATGCCCGAATTGATTAAAAAACATCCCGGTCATCACAAATTGCGCATTTGGTCATGTGCTAGCTCAACAGGAGAGGAACCTTACTCAATTGCGATGACCGTCAAGGAGAGCAATGTGCCCCGCACGTGGGATGTGAAGTTGCTGGCCACTGATCTTGATTCAAATGTTTTACAAAAAGGTAAGGATGCCATTTATGGCTATGATCGAGTTGAAGGAATTGGTGACGAAAGGATAAAGAAATTCTTTTTGCATGATAAAAGTGATCATTCAAGTCATCGTGTCATGGTCAAGCCTATGTTAAAAGAAATGATTGCTTTTAAAAGGTTGAACCTTTTAGAAAGTTGGCCCATGAAAATGAAGTACGACATCGTTTTTTGCCGCAATGTAGTGATTTACTTCAATAAAGAAACTCAAAAAAAGTTATTCAATAACATTGCCAACATTATGCCTGTTGGGGGATATTTGTTCATTGGCCACTCGGAAAGTTTGACGAATATTTGTGATAGATTTGAGTTGGTTGGGAGAACTATCTACAGGAAAATAAATTAGATGCATTGTAATGTTATGCCAAACCATCAACTGCCTCCTGCGCTTCCTGGTTACGCCCATATTAATCGCTACTGGGATAGAGCAATGGATCTTCCGGCGGCAAAAATTCTACCCGGTGAGTTCTATGTGAGTTTGCGTGGTGAAATGATTGTGACCGTATTGGGGTCATGTGTTTCCGCTTGCATTAGAGATAAGAATCTAGGTATCGGCGGGATGAATCACTTTATGCTACCCATGAAAGGTGATCACTCTAGAACGTGGGGATCTAATCCAGCAAGTGCAGAAACCCGCTATGGTAATTGGGCAATGGAATATCTGATCAACGAAATATTAAAAAACGGTGGGCTCAAGAAAAATCTTGAAATTAAGTTGTTTGGCGGAGGCAAAGTGCTGGCCAATATGGGCGATGTGGGCTTGAGAAATATCGAATTTGTTACGCAGTACGTCCGTGAAGAGGGGTTGACCATTTCAGCACAGGATTTGGGAGATTTCTATCCTCGTAAAGTTTTATATTTTCCTGATACCGGCGCAGTCAAAGTTAAAAAGCTTCGCAAAGTACACAACGATACCATCATCCAGCGTGAAATGGCCTATGGCTCGCAAATTATTCAGCCAGAAGCAGATGCTGGCGATATTGAGCTTTTTGATTAAAAAAGGATAACTAAACATGAAACCTTACAAGGTTTTAATTGTTGATGATTCAGCATTGATTCGTTCAATACTGAATGAAATATTAAGCGCAGATCCTGAATTACAGGTAGTAGGGATGGCAAGTGATCCTTATCAAGCGCGTGATATGATTAAGCAACTTCATCCTGATGTTTTAACCCTAGATGTAGAAATGCCTAAGATGGATGGTATCGCTTTTCTACGAAACCTCATGCGTTTAAGGCCTATACCGGTAGTTATGATTTCAACGTTGACGCACAAAGGTGCACCGTTGACTCTAGAAGCGTTAGAAATAGGTGCGGTTGACTTTATTGGTAAGCCTGTCAATTCTTCTGGACAAGTCACTGGTTTGGATAGATATGCTGAGGCGATTGTCGAAAAAGTTAAAGGTGCAGCGACAGCTAATGTACAAATAGGTGAAGCAAAAAAATTGGTAAAGAGTGCACCACAAAAGACGATCGCGCCCTTAGGTTCAAGTGATTTTTTATCCAGTTGTGTGTTAGCCATCGGTGCCTCAACCGGTGGTACGGAAGCGATCAAAGAAGTTATTGTGAGAATGCCTCCCAACGCTCCCCCTATTGTTATTACCCAGCACATTCCTGCAGGTTTCAGTGCGTCTTTTGCTGAACGCTTAGATAGAATTTCTCGCATCAGTGTTAAAGAGGCTACGACAGGTGATGTTCTCCAACATGGTAATGTTTATATCGCTCCAGGGTCCCATCACCTGTTATTTAAGAAAAACGCTTGGGGGCAATTAATTTGTGTTTTATCAGAGTCTGAGCCAGTTAATCGTCATAGGCCTTCTGTGGAGGTTATGTTTGATTCATTGCTTGGGCTTGTGAGGCCTAAGTTTTTAGCTTATGCCTTGCTAACCGGTATGGGAGCAGATGGCGCGGTAGCGTTAAAGCGGGCGAGAGATGCCGGTGTGTATACAATAGCTCAAAACAAACAGACGTCGGTTGTTTGGGGTATGCCTGGAGTGGCAGTGCAGATGGATGCGGCTCAAGATGTATTGCCCCTAGACAAAGTGACCGATGCACTTCTGAAATTCGCCTCAAAGTAAAAACTTGGCAACTCAATTGCATAGTTATCTCCAGATAGATTATGGAGTTAACTATGTCGCAATTTATAACCGATCCAAAAGGTCTAGCCACAGGCGGTTTATTCTCCCTCAATTCAATGGTTAAGGAGGGGGGAGGCGATGTCGGAGCATTTAAGTTAGCCATGGGGAATGCTGAGACAGCGACTAAGCATTTAGCTACCCAGATAGGGCTGGCGGTTGCACAAGGCAGTTTGCCGCTTGGCAAACAATTGCCCCCCAACCTGACCGAACTGTCGGAAGCCTCCATTAGCCAGATTGAGCTAGAACAATTGAGCTTTGCTTCTGATGCGCTCGGTTTAAAACTTCCAACGTTACTTCAAGACAAATATAGCTCTCTATTATCCGCTGTTCCGGCTTTTTCCCATTTACATGCTTCAGAAGAAACTACCGGCTTGTCCTTAGGTGAACTAACAGGCCCTATTGTGGATGAAGTTTCAGATAAACAAGCTTTTGACTTATATGACCGCATGTCTTTAATGAGTGATGAATCCCATACAGAGTCATCAATGCTTGAGGTCTCTGTTGAGGATTTAACTAATCAGTCATCGTCGTCTTCTGAATATGCAGCAGGTGTTGGCCTTAAGTCTGAACTTGAAAATGTTTTGAAAGACGAAAGCACTCCACTCGATGTTTCCGAAATCGCTATCACGAGCTCGGTTAATATTGCTGAACAATCAGTGATACTTGAAGAAGGCCTCACTGAAGAGCAGTTAGATGAGTTTGTTAGTCAGCTTTTGCAAACTGAAGTAAGTGTCCTTGCAGATACAAATTTGAAAGGTGGCCTCACCGAGGCATCGGTTAAAAAGACGTTAGGTGCTCTGATTGCTGAAAACCCTCAGCCTCAAAATTGGAGTGCAACAACGTTTAATGTCGTTAATATCGAAATTCCTAAACTTGGCACTATGCCAAATGAAGTGAAGCCATTTAATTTACTGCAAATAATTAATCAAAATGCCACTAAATTAGCTGAATCAAATGAATTTTTAGCGGTTTTGACTTCTAAAGGAGAACAAGCAGAAGTGTCCGCAAAAAACATTTTGCAACATTTTACTTCACAGCTCAAAACGGATGTTGACCCAAGTTTAACCATGGTTAAAGAGGGTGTTGATTTAGCGTCTGCGGCTCGTATAAGTCCAGAAAGTTTAAGATTTATGCAAAACTTATTAGAAAGAAGCTCCGCCCAACAAGATTCTTCGCCTAATGACTCAAACAATTTAAGCAGTCTGAATATGTTGTCTTCTGGTAGCCAACGTTCCCCGCTTCAGGCTGATGCATCATTAATGTCCAAAGTCGAAAATTCGCCGCTCAATCCAATGCGAGCTGAATTCCATCAGCAAATGGAGCAAAGAATTCAGTGGATGCTATCCAGAGGAGTGCAGACCGCTGATATTCGCATTGACCCTCCTGAGCTTGGAACCATTCATATTCGCGTTGCCCAGCACGGTGATCAAACCCAGGTGGTATTCACTAGTCAGCATGCCAATGTCCGCGAGGCATTAGAAGGGATGTTGCCGCGATTAAGAGAAATGTTTGAACAGCAAGGGCTCAACTTAGGACAGACAGATGTGCGAGATCAAGGAGGGCAGTCTCAAAGTGGTGATTCAAATAATCCGAATGAAAATGAATGGGTCAATGATCGCACAATAGAAGATGTTCCCGCCGATATCGTAAGCCAAAGCATTGGTTTAGTGGATACTCACGTTTAGTTTGGCGAATTCCTTACCAATGGTCTTTACTAGATATATATTATTAAGCAGAGACGATCATGGCTGAAGACACAAATGCGCCTACCGATGAGGATGGCGCCACTACTCACTCCATTCCTACCTCAAAAATTAAACAAGCGATAAACAACCCTGTAGTAAGAATCATTTTATTGATTATTGTGCTTTTGACGTTGCTAGGTGGCACTAGTTTTGCAGCACTAAGTTATCTAGGTGTTTTTGATACACCAGAAACAACCGCTGAGGTACATCTAGATGAGCAAAGCGGCAGTATTAGTGAGGCTTCTGAGCCTTTAGAGAATGTTACACCAAGCGTTAATTACTATCCCTTAGAACCAGAGTTTATTGTCAATTTTATGGCGCGGGGGCGACAAAGGTATATGCAGGTTGGATTGAGCTTAAAAATTACAGATGCAGCCGGGATTGGTTTGATCGAAATGCACGAGCCATTGTTAAGAAACGATATCGTCATTTTACTATCGTCTCAGGACTACTTAAATCTGCAATCAGATAGCGGTCGATTGAATTTGCAGCGTGATCTTTTGAGTAATATTCGACAAATCATGACTCAAGAGACGGGCCAACCCGTGGTTGATGAGGTTTACTTTACTAGTTACGTGCTTCAATGAGCATGAAGAGGTAGAAGGTTTTGCAGGATTTACTTTCACAAGACGAAATTGATGCGCTCTTACATGGCGTAGACGATGGCGATATTGAAACTGAGCAAGATGTACCTGCCGGGACAGCTAAATCTTACGATTTAACAAGCCAGGACCGCATTGTTCGCGGCCGTATGCCTACCCTTGAAATGATCAACGAGCGATTTGCACGCTATACCCGCATTAGTATGTTTAATCTTTTACGCCGCAGTGCGGATGTGGCTGTGGGAGGGGTGCAAATTCAAAAGTTTGGTGAATATGTTCACACCTTGTATGTTCCTACGAGTCTAAGCATGGTCAAAATCCGTCCTCTTCGAGGCACGGGCTTAGTGATTATGGATGCTAAGTTAGTTTTCAAATTAGTTGATAACTTTTTTGGAGGCGATGGCCGGCACGCCAAAATTGAAGGACGAGAATTTACCCCAACGGAATTGCGGGTAGTACAAATTGTTTTAGAACAAGTCTTTATCGATATGAAAGAGGCTTGGAAAACTATTATGCCTGTTGATTTTGAGTTTATGGGCGCTGAAGTTAATCCCGCCATGGCAAACATCGTTAGCCCCAGCGAAGTGGTGGTTGTCAGTACCTTTCATGTAGAGCTTGATGGCGGTGGGGGCGATCTCCACGTCACTTTACCTTATTCAATGATAGAGCCCATTCGGGAAGTACTAGATGCTGGTATGCAAAGCGATGTGGATGAAGTGGATGATCGCTGGGTCAATGCATTAAGGGAAGATGTCCTTGAATCGACCGTCAAACTTTCGTGTCGGTATATAAGACAGCAGGTAACATTGAGAGACATTCTTGATTTGAAAGCAGGTGATGTAATTCCCGTAGATATGCCAGACAACGTTACTTTGATGGCCAATGGTGTACCTATTTATGAAACTAAACTCGGTGAGTCTAGGGGTAATTTAGCGTTACAGATCAAAAGTCCCTACGGTAAAGATAATGCCGAAACGGCTAAAAAATTGAGGACCAAAAAATGAGTGATGAAGACGATCTTTTAAATGATGTGGCTGGCGATCAAGATGCCATGGCCGATGAATGGGCGGCCGCTATGGCCGAACAAGATGTTGACGAAGCAGATGATTCACCGACTATGTCTCTTGATCAATTATCACCAGGTTTAGATGGAGGATCCTCTCCTGATATCGATGTGATTTTAGATATACCTGTTAGCATTTCGATGGAAGTTGGAAGTACTGAAATTACTATTAAGAACCTACTGCAATTGAATCAGGGCTCAGTCATTGAACTTGATCGTCTGGCAGGGGAGCCTCTCGATGTCTTAGTGAATGGCACTCTGATCGCTCATGGAGAGGTGGTGGTAGTTAACGAAAAATTTGGTATTCGTATGACTGATGTTATAAGTCCCTCTGAACGAATTAAGCGTTTGCGGTAAGTATGTTAATTTTTTGGTTGAATACCGTCTTTTCTGCAGAGGACGCACCCGCGCTTGCTACTTCAAGCACGAGTCAAATGCTCACCGTGATAGGCGCTTTGTTATTAGTCATTGCGGCTATTTATGCAAGTGTATGGGGGATTAAGCGGCTCAGTCATTTTGGTCAGCAAAGTGAGGGGCAGTTAAAAATAGTCAGTGGTTTAATGGTGGGGCCTAAAGAGCGGGTGGTGTTAATTGATTGCGCGGGTAAGAAGTTATTACTTGGTGTTGCCAGCGGTCAAGTCAATTTAATCCATCGCTTGGATGATGCTTGTCCATCAAATAAAAGTGAATTTGAATCTCTTTTAAAACAGGTTGAAAGCGATGATTAGTCGAGTTCTCGCTATTTTAGCCGTGGTATTTTTTAGTCCAGATCTGTTAGCGCAAGCCACCAATACTTTGCCTGCATTACCTGGTATTCCCGCATTGCAAGTCACTACTAATGCCGCCGGCAATCAAGAATATAGTGTGACATTGCAGATTTTGGTCATCATGACCCTACTGACGGTACTGCCGTCATTGGTGATTATGATGACGTCGTTTACCCGTATTATTGTTGTTTTTTCAATTTTGCGGCAGGCACTTGGTTTACAGCAGGCGCCTTCTAATCAGATTTTGATTGGTTTAACCTTATTTCTGACGTTATTTATTATGTCCCCTGTTTTGCAGGAAGCCAATCAAAGTGCGCTTCAGCCCTATCTAAACGAAGAAATCACGTCTTTGCAGGCACTTCAAAACGCGTCAGAACCTTTTAAACGGTTTATGTTAGAGCAAACAAGAGAAAAGGATTTGGCATTATTCTTAAAGCTCTCAGAGACACCTCAGTTAAATGGTCCTGAAGAGACACCATTCTTAGTATTAGTGCCCGCTTTTGTCACTAGCGAGCTCAAAACAGCCTTCCAAATTGGTTTTATGTTGTTTATACCGTTTTTGATTATAGACATGGTGGTGGCTAGTGTATTGATGGCTATGGGGATGATGATGCTATCACCTTTAATTGTCTCACTGCCCTTTAAAATTATGCTGTTTGTCTTGGTAGATGGTTGGACCCTAATCATTGGCACATTAGCTGCAAGTTATGGTTTGTAATTCGCTTTATTGAAGGAGTCGTCAAAATGTCGCCAGAAAATGTTGTCGATCTTATGAGCGAAACCGTTTACTTAATTGTATTGATGGTGTCTGCATTAGTGGTGCCTAGTCTACTGGTGGGTCTATTGGTTTCCGTGTTTCAGGCGGCGACACAAATTAATGAACAAACGCTCAGCTTTTTACCTCGCTTAGTCGTGACCTTGGCCGCATTGGTCGTTTTTGGGCACTGGATGATAAATACCTTGATGGCATTTTTTGATCGTATTGTAAAAAGCATCCCCTATATGTTGGGCTGATTGTGGTCATCCTTGATGCAGTGAATATTGGCGGTTGGGTTGGGCAGTACCTATGGCCATTTTTTAGGGTTGCCAGTTTTTTTATGGCGATGCCATTAATTGGATCTCGTAATGTACCCCGCCGCATTCGTCTTGTCCTAGCAGGATTTACCGCTCTGTTGCTCGCCCCCATTATCCCTGATATGCCAGTATTAGATTCATTGTCGTGGTCCGCTATTTTAGTGGTTATGCAACAAATCCTAATTGGTACACTGTTGGGTTTTTTTCTGCAGTTATTTTTTCAGTTATTTATCTTGGCTGGGCAGATGATTTCTATGCAGGTTGGTTTAGGTATGGCGACCATGATGGACCCCATCAATGGTGCTAGCGTGCCAATACTTGGCCAAATGTATTTGATTTTTACCACGCTAATGTTTTTTGTGCTCGATGGCCATTTGATCATGATAGAAATTTTGGCTCATAGCTTTTATAGCTATCCCATATCAGCAGATCCCTATGCTATTTTGGCCTATGTTGATATCGCAAGTTGGGGGGCGTGGTTATTCAGTGCATCGTTTGCCATTGCCCTGCCCATCGTTACCGCGGTGTTAGTCGTCAATTTTTCTTTTGGCTTTATTAGTCGCGCAGCACCACAAATGAATATTTTTGCCCTAGGTTTTCCGCTCACCATGCTAATGGGCCTGTTTATTGTCTGGATTGCTGTGGCCGCCTTCCAAGTGATGTTTGAAGTGCATTTTGCTGATGCCCTCAAGATGCTTCGCAGTATAGTTTTGACGAGGTAGTGCTATGGCTGAAGAACAAGATTCCAGTCAGGAAAAAACAGAAGAACCCACCGCTAGGCGTCTTGATAAGGCGCGCGAAGATGGCAATGTTCCCAAATCGAAAGAACTTAATATGTCACTCGTCATGGTGGGTGGAGTAATTGCGATGCTATTTTTTGCATCCAGTTTAGGTCAGAGTATGTTAACTGTTGGCAGAATCGGCTTTGAACTAAGACGCGAAGATTTATTCGATTCAGCCATGATGATAGCCAAGCTTGAGGCTGCGGCTCAAATTGCCGCAGCAGCGCTGGTTCCAATTCTAGCCATTCTTTTATTTTCCGCGACTATCGGCGGTATTTTGATGAGCGGTCTAAATTTTTCTGGTAAAGCCATACAGCCTAAACTTTCGAACATGGACCCCATTAAAGGGATCAAACGGATGTTTTCCCTCAATGCCTTGGTAGAGATGGTGAAAGCTATTGCGAAGTTTGCGGTTGTCTCTATCACAGCGTTAGTGAGTTTGTATTTTATAGCCTCTGATCTATTGGCCCTGTATTGGCGTGACTCTGTAGTGGCTATTGACGATGCTATGACTCTATTAGGATGGGTATGTGTTGCGCTTGCCTGTTCATTATTATTTATTGCGGCCATTGATGTCCCTTATCAGCTCTGGGACTATAAGAAAAAGCTTAAAATGTCCCTTCAGGAAATTAAAGACGAATTTAAAGAAACTGAAGGAAAACCTGAGGTTAAAAGAAAAATTCGCGAGCTACAGATGGCAATGTCTCAAAGCCGCATGATGTCTGCGGTGCCAGAGGCAGATGTGGTTATTACGAACCCCACCCATTTTGCTGTGGCGCTAAAATATGATCAACAAGGTGAGGGTGCTCCCCGGGTAGTTGCAAAAGGTGTTGATACCATAGCCTTTAAGATTCGCGAAGTAGCCCAAGCTAATGACGTTGAGATTGTTGAATCTCCTGCTCTTGCAAGGGCTATTTACCACACCACCGATATTGACGCCGAAATACCAGGTAAGCTGTATTATGCCGTTGCACAAATTCTTGCTTACGTTTTTCAATTGCACAATTTTCGTGCCCGTCGCGGTAAACGACCTAATCCTTTGGGCGAAATTGAAGTTCCAGAGGATATGCAGTTCTAGTTGGCTCAGTTATTGCTCCAGTACCTAAAAGCCCGTGTTTTTGGGCAGTCAGAATTAATCTGGCGTCAATTTTTAGACATTGGAGATCAACATGGCGACTACACCAACAGGCGTTGCCCCTGACAATACCCTGATGAATACATTGCGCTCACTTGGCAGTGGTAACATCGGCGCGCCAATTATGTTGCTAGCAGTCTTGGGTATGATGATATTGCCCATTCCTCCATTTCTGCTCGATGTCTTTTTCTCCTTTAATATTGCCCTGGCGATTGTTGTCCTGTTGGTGTGTGTTTATGCAGGAAGACCTCTCGATTTCTCAGCTTTTCCAACCATTCTTCTTGTTTCTACCCTGTTGCGGCTGGCTCTTAATGTTGCATCCACCAGAGTGGTATTACTTGAGGGGCACAATGGCGGCGCAGCGGCCGGTAAAGTGATTGAGGCCTTTGGTAATGTCGTTATTGGTGGTAATTATGCTGTGGGTTTAGTGGTATTTACCATCTTGATGATTATCAACTTTATCGTTGTGACCAAGGGTGCTGGCCGCATATCCGAAGTGAGCGCGCGTTTTACGTTAGATGCTATGCCTGGAAAGCAAATGGCTATCGATGCTGATTTAAATGCGGGTTTGATCGATCAAGATGAAGCTCGCCGTCGGCGCATTGATGTTTCTGCTGAAGCAGATTTTTATGGATCGATGGATGGTGCCAGTAAATTTGTGCGAGGTGATGCCGTTGCAGGTATTTTGATCCTATTTATCAATATTTTGGGTGGTCTGGGTATTGGTATGGCTCAACATAATCTTGAGTTTTCTGACGCCCTTCAAAAATACGTTTTGTTGACTATTGGCGATGGACTGGTAGCACAAATACCATCTCTCTTGCTGTCGAACGCTACCGCGATATTGGTAACTCGTGTCAATGTTAGTCAAGACATGGGTGAGCAGGTGGCTAAACAAATGTTTTCATCTCCAAAAGCCCCCGCAGTATCTGCAGTCATCCTGATAATCATGGGGGTTATTCCAGGGATGCCACATATTGCCTTTTTAAGCCTAGCAGCCATTGCTGGAGGCCTCGCCTATATGATTCAGCAGCGTAATCTTAAAGAAGATCAAGCAGAATATTCAGCTGAAAGCAGAGGTGTGGCGCCTGCAACAGCTCCATCAGGCGGAGTACAGCTAACAGGAGATTCTAAAGAAAGGCTATTGGGACACAACAACTCAGATATTGGTGTAGAGCAAGCGCCACTGGAATTGAGCTGGGATGATGTGAAGCCGGTTGATACGATTGGTTTAGAAGTTGGTTACAGGCTAATTCCACTGGTAGATAAAGCCCAAAATGGTGAATTGTTAGGCCGTATTAAGGGGATACGTAAGAAGCTTTCTCAAGAAATGGGCTTTCTTATTCCTTCGGTGCATATCCGTGACAACTTAGATTTATTGCCCACAAGTTATCGCATTGTGTTGATGGGCGTCAACGTAGCTGAGGGTGAGATCCACCCCGACAGAGAATTGGCGATCAATCCTGGCCATGTGTTCGGTAAATTGGATGGGGTTCATGTTAAGGATCCAGCCTTTGGTCTTGACGCTGTCTGGATCGATGAAGCGTCAAAAGATAAGGCACAGTCACTAGGATATACCGTCGTAGACGCGAGTACCGTAGTTGCTACGCATCTAAATCAAATCTTACAGAAAAATGTTCATGACCTATTGGGCCATGAAGAGGTTCAAAAAGTTCTCGATATGCTGGCCAAGCAGTCACCTAAGTTGGCTGAAACCTTGGTTCCTGAAACCGTCAGTATGACAGTGCTATTGAAAGTGTTGAAAAACTTATTGTCAGAACGGGTGCCCATTCGTGACATCCGCACCATTGCTGAAACTTTGGCTACTCACGGTAACCAGAGTCAAGATTCTGACGCATTGACAGCAGCTGTCAGGGTCGCATTGGCAAGAATAATTGTGCAGAGCATTGTCGGTAACGAGCCTGAAATCCCCGTTATTACTCTCGATCCAGAGATGGAGCAGATGTTGCTCCGTTCAGTTCAACAAAGCAAGGAGCCTGGCGCTATTTCAATGGAGCCAAACATGGCAGAAAAATTACAAAAGGCACTCAATGATGCTGCTCAAAGACAAGAAATGGCCGGTAAAACACCTGTTTTATTGGTTCCAGCGCCGTTGCGCACAATGTTGGCCCGATTTGTGCGTTATTGTTCTTCAGAGATTGCTGTTTTTGCTTACAACGAGATACCCGATGACAAGCAAATAACGATTGAAGCGAATATCGGCGGCAAATAGCCTGCTAAGTGAGGTTTTGTATGGAAGTTAAGCGTTTTAAAGCAGTAGATATGCACCGGGCACTGGTGATGGTGAGAGAAGCTTTGGGTAACGATGCCATTATTTTATCAAATCGAAAAATTGCGGGAGGCATCGAAATATGTGCTGCCGTCGATACGGATAATTCTGGCGCAAATACTCATCGTGATGTACCCCATGTCACAGCAAAAAAATCTAAGCTTGAGCTTGAATTAGAAAAAATGCAGTTAGAGTCGCGCCAGAAAGCCAAAGATATTGAGCGTCAGTTAGAGTTAACTCGTAAGCCCTTAAAAGGTAAGCGAACTCATTCAACGCCTGAAAATGCTTTTGATCACTATGAAAATAGGAGCCAAGTTAACAATTCAGACGAGCAATATGAAGAGTTGCAAAGTTTACGCGAAGAGCTTCAAAGCATGCGTGGTTTATTAGAGCGGCAATTACATGATGTCACCTGGAATGCAAAAATTGGTCAGTCCCCCATTCTTAGTGATGCCTACCGCCGTTTACTGAGTTTTGGTATTTCAACCCAGGTCGCTCGCCGCTTGATTCAGTTAGTTGGCGATGTCAAAGATGTGAAGACGGCTTGGAAATATGCCATGGGATACTTATCCAGCCAGGTCCCTGTTATGGCTGATACCCTTCAACTGGAAGGTGGAGTTTATGCTTTAGTTGGGCCAACTGGCTCTGGTAAAACAACGTCGATAGGTAAGCTCGCGGCTCGATTTGTAATGCAATATGGCGCTGACGAAGTGGCACTAATTTCCACGGATACCTATCGAGTTGCTTCTCACGAGCAACTCAGAGCCTTTGGCAGAATATTGGATATACCCGTCAAGATACTTCCTGAAGGTGGAGATTTATCATCTTTATTAAAACAATTACGAAGAAAGTCTCTTGTACTGATTGATACAGCAGGCCTATCACCAGCCTCTGATGGGTCATGCCAGCAGCTTGAAGCGCTTGCCAACGTTTCTGATCAAGTGACTACCTTGTTGACCATTGCTGCGAACAGCCAAGCAAAAGCTATGCAAAATGCTTACATGCAATATTCTCAGGCTGATATAGATGGCTGCTTAATCACGAAAGTTGATGAGGCTGTCAGTTTAGGAGAGGCCATTAGCCTCACTCTTGAGAAGCGACTGCCCATTGCCTACATCAGTGACGGGCAACATGTGCCCGATGATATTCACCCTGCCGATATCGATGACTTAATAGAAAGAGCACTTGCCTGTGAAAAGCTCTGGAATGAAGAGCTAGATCACCATGCTCATAAACATGGACTTATGCATCAACCTATTTCATCCCCAAGTAACAAGATGGCGTTTGGATAATTAAAGATTATGAGCATTTTTGAGTTTAATGGCTAAACTTAAATCAGTGTTTAATTTGAGGTTTATATATGTCGAAGCGTCCAGTCCAAGTGATCGCGGTTACGGGTGGAAAAGGGGGAGTGGGTAAAACTAACGTCTCTATCAACCTGGCTGTATCAATGGCAAAAAGTGGCCGAAGAGTGGTTTTAATGGACGCTGATCTTGGTCTTGCAAATATTGATGTGCTGCTTGGTCTTACTCCTAAAAATAATTTAGCCGATGTCATGGCTGGTAGAGCGTCGCTAGACGATATCTTACTTGAAGGTCCCGCAGGGATAAGAATTATTCCGGCTTCTTCTGGCACTCAATCAATGGTTGCTATGGGAAACATGGAACACGCAGGTCTTATTCGAGCCTTCAGTGGCATGGAATATCCGCTGGATGTACTCATTATTGATACGGCAGCGGGAATTTCTGATTCCGTGATTAGCTTTGTCAGAGCAGCACAAGAAATCCTTCTCGTGGTGTGTGATGAGCCGTCTTCGATTACTGACGCTTACGCGTTGATGAAATTGATGTGCCGTGACTACCACATCAATCGTTTCAAAGTGTTGGCCAATATGACGCACAGTGAGCAAGAAGGTCAGATGATGTTTAACAAATTGGCCGCTGTTAGTCAGCGCTTTTTAGATGTTACTTTGCAATATCTTGGTCAAATACCCTTTGATGCAGAGCTTCGTAGATCGGTCAAACGTCAAAAAGTACTCGTGTTAGACAGTCCCTCTAGCCCCGCAGCGGTTGCTTATCAGCGATTGGCGCAGAATGTTATGCGCTGGCCTGTGGCTCGAACTCCAAGAGGACATTTGGAGTTTTTCGTTGAAAATCTACTGCAAGCACAAGACGTGCAGAGCGTAGCTTCAAGTAAAGTATGAGGTTGTCATGGCTGCTACTGGATTAGCAATGTACAGCAATGTACAAAATTTATCTGAATCTGAGCTGATGCTTAAACACGCTCCATTGGTTAAGCGTATTGCCCACCATGTCATGGGGAGAATGCCTTCGAGTGTTCAAATAGATGACTTAATTCAAGCTGGAATCATTGGCTTATTAGAAGCCACTAAAAACTTTGATGCGACAAAGGGCGCGAGCTTTGAAACCTTTGCAGGTATAAGAATTCGTGGCGCCATGATCGATGAGGTGCGTCGTGGTGATTGGGTGCCTCGGTCTGTTCATCGCAATGCACGGCGCATCTCTGAGGCCATGAGTACAGTTGAAAATCAGACAGGTCGAGAGGCGCTTGATTACGAAGTAGCTGAGTTACTCGAGGTTGATCTTGAGCAATATTACAAAATGTTGCAAGACAGTAGTAGCTCAAGATTATTCAGCTTTGAGGAGCTTACTAATAATGAGGACGGCATTAATGATTTTCTTCCAAGTGCCGACGATAGCCCTCAAGAAGAGGTTTTACACGATTTACTTCGTGATGCTATCGCTAATGAAATTAATCATCTACCCGAGCGAGAAGCTCAGGTTCTTGCGCTTTATTATGACGAAGAATTAAATCTCAAAGAAATTGGACTTGTGTTGGGTGTTAGCGAGTCGCGTGTTAGTCAAATTCACAGTCAAGCGACTCTGCGTTTAAGAGCGCGACTGGGAGATTGGAGTAAGTAATGAATTTTAGTGGGTTGGTGTTTCGGAGGTTGTTTTGGATAAGAACATGAAAATATTGATCGTTGACGATTTTTCGACGATGCGACGCATCATCAAAAACTTGTTGCGAGACCTAGGCTTCACCAACACTTCAGAGGCAGACGACGGCACAACCGCGCTGCCAATGCTGAAGTCAGGTGATTTTGATTTTTTGGTGACTGACTGGAATATGCCAGGCATGACAGGTATTGATTTATTAAGGCACGTCAGAGCGGACCCTAAGCTATCGACGCTACCTGTGCTTATGGTCACTGCAGAGGCAAAAAGAGATCAAATCATTGAGGCGGCGCAAGCCGGTGTCAACGGTTATGTCGTTAAGCCGTTTACTGCTGCTGCCCTTAAAGAAAAAATCGAAAAGATTTTTGAACGCTTAGGCTGAGAGGGATAGCAATGGACGATGAGCAAAAAAATGCTGAGCAGTCCCTTTGTGAAAGCATGCAGCAACATGCAGCCTCTTTCCATGAGGCTGTTGAAAAAGGCGATATGCAAACAGCATCAAGTATTCTGCAAAACATCAACAGCGAACGCGACAGTATCCTGTACAACGAGGTAGGCAAACTTACCCGTGAGCTACATAACGCCATAGTTAATTTTAATATTGATACAGGTTCTGCCATTTTGTCTGATCAGCAGAAATCTGAAATGGCAGATGCACAAGATAATCTCAGTTATGTGATCAAGCTTACCCAGCAATCGGCCGATAAGACCATGGACATGGTTGAGGAAGGCATTCCAATGGTGACGTCACTCGCTGATGAAGCCTCAAGTTTGAAGCATGATTGGACACGCTTTACTCAACGACAAATGTCCAAGCAAGAATTTGGAGTGTTAGCCGAAAAAATAGGTAAGTTTTTGGAAAAAAGTTCCGCTGAGAATTTAGTCATTAATGAAAAATTAAGCACTATTTTATTGGCGCAAGACTTTCAGGATCTTACCGGACAGGTCCTACAACGTGTTATGGGGCTTGTTCAAGAAGTTGAGTCAAGCCTGGTGAATTTGATGGTCATTGCTGGTCAAGTAGATCAGATCACCGGGCAAAAGAATATGACGCAAACCAAGGCTAAACAATCCGAAGGTAAAGATATTGAGGCCGAGGGGCCCATCGTCAATGCAGAGCAGCGAGATAACGTTGTGAGCAGCCAAGACGATGTCGATGATTTGTTGTCTAGTCTAGGATTTTGAGGGTATCAAAATGAGCTTTGGTGAAGACGAAGAGATATTACAGGACTTTCTGGTTGAAGCTGGGGAGATTCTAGAAAGTTTGTCTGAACAGCTTGTTGAGCTAGAGCAAAGCCCAGATGACAAGGATTTATTAAATGCCATTTTTAGAGGCTTCCATACGGTTAAAGGCGGCGCTGGATTTTTATCTTTAGATAACATGGTTCAGGTTTGCCATATTACTGAAAACCTCTTTGACATGTTGCGCCGAGGGGAAAGACAAGCAACGTCCGATGTCATGGATGTCGTCCTGCAGTCTCTTGATACGGTCAATGATATGTTCACAGAGCTTCAAAGTGGACAGCAACCTTCTCCTGCTGATCCTGCACTTTTGGAGCAACTTGATGCCATTGTTAGAGGCGAGGTTATTTCAGTCTCTGAGACAGCGCCTGTTGAATCAAGTGAAGAGCCAGCTCATGCAGATGAGGCCGAGCAAGACATTACTGATGCAGAATTTGAGTGCATGCTTGATGCAATCGATGGAGCAACGCAGGAAACCAGTGCTAGCGATGCTGACGATTTCATTACTGATGATGAATTTGAGGACTTACTAGACCAACTTCATGGCGCGGGTAAGTTCGTGGCACCTGAAGCCAATATTATACAAGAGAAACCCCCAGCGTCTGAGCAAGATGATGGTGTTGATCTTTTTGGAGAAGACGATGATGGATTATTTGGCGATGATGATGGCTTGTTTGGCGATGACGATGATCTTTTTGGCAGCGAGAGTCAACATTCATCCGATATTATTGAAGAACAAGAATTTGACGAAATTTTAACGGCGGTACATGGTGATAACGCTGCATCTGTGAAGCAGAATATCTTGAGCTCAGCTTCAGCGCCGGATATTCAAAATGTCGATTCAAGCCAAAGCCAAGTGGTTGGAAGCACAGTGTCTGACTCCACGACTCCTCAGAGCGCTAAAAATGTAGATAGCGACCTTATTACCGATGATGAATTTGAAAAATTGCTCGATCAACTTCACGGCGCGGGTAAAGGTCCCTCGGTGCAAGCAGTAGTAGATCAAACACCAGTATCGGTGGAACCGGCAGCCACTGCGGAAGTCGATAAGTTAGAGCCAGCTATTGTTGAATCGCCACCGATCAGAGCTGCAGAACCCGTTGCTGCCAAGTCAAATGTTACAGCTAAACCTGCAGCAAAATCTCCAGCGAAAGCCGCGAGTAAGGATCAGGCGCCGCCTGTGGAAACAACTGTTAGGGTTGATACACAGAGACTTGATGACATTATGAATATGGTGGGTGAGCTAGTATTGGTTCGCAACCGGCTTGTAAGGTTGGGCATATCTTCAAATGACGAAGAGATGGCTAAAGCCGTCGCCAATTTAGACGTTGTCACCGGAGATTTGCAAACCTCCGTTATGAAGACTCGAATGCAACCGATTAAAAAGGTGTTTGGCCGCTTTCCTCGGGTCGTTAGAGATTTGGCACGTAGTCTTCGAAAAGAAATTACCTTGGAATTGGTCGGTGAAGAGACTGACTTAGATAAGAATTTGGTGGAGGCGCTAGCAGACCCTTTGGTCCATTTGGTGAGAAATTCTGTCGATCATGGCATTGAAGCCCCTGAGGTTCGTGAAAAAGCAGGTAAAAATCGACTGGGAACAATTGTCTTGTCTGCGGAACAAGAAGGCGACCATATTCTTTTGTCCATCACTGATGATGGTGGCGGTATGGACCCCAATAAACTTCGTGCAATCGCCGTTGAGAAGGGATTGTATGACGAGGAATCGGTGGCGAGATTAACTGACACTGAGGCTTATAATTTGATTTTTATGCCCGGCTTCTCTACCAAGAAAGAAATTTCTGACGTGTCAGGCCGCGGTGTCGGCATGGATGTGGTAAAAACAAAAATTACCCAGCTAAATGGCAGTTTGGAGATTGACTCAGAGCTTGGCGTCGGAACACGTATTAACATTAAAGTGCCACTTACCTTGGCGATTATGCCGACATTGATGATTATGTTAGGCCAGCAGACTTTTGCGTTGCCCTTGGTGAGTGTCAACGAAATTTTTCATATGGACCTAAGTAAAACTCATGTGGTCGATGGTCGTGATGTTATCAATATTCGCGACAATTCAGTGCCTTTATTCTATTTAAAACGCTGGTTGTTAAATCGTGGATTAATCACTAGCGATACCTCTAGCGATGATAGTTATGCTCATGTGGTTATTGTCACTGTTGGCACTCAACGAGTTGGTTTTGTTGTTGATCAGCTGATTGGGCAAGAAGAAGTCGTGATAAAACCCTTAGGTAAAATGCTTCAAGGCACTCCCGGTATGTCAGGTGCAACGATTACAGGTGATGGGCGTATCGCTCTTATTCTAGACGTTCCGGGATTGTTAAAACGTTACGCCTGATTCTTTATAAAGAGGCAAAAAATGGCGGTGAAAGTTTTGATAGTAGACGACTCTGGGTTTTTTAGACGTCGTTTAACTGATCTCATAAATCAACATCCTAATCTAGAAGTCATCGGAACGGCAGCTAACGGGCAAGAGGGCATTGAAAAAGCCGCTGAACTTAATCCAGATGTTATTACTATGGATTATGAAATGCCGGTCATGGATGGTATTACTGCAGTTAAACGGATTATGGCTGCAACCCCAGTGCCTATTTTGATGTTTTCTTCTCTCACCCATGAAGGTGCCCGGGTGACCCTTGACTCTTTAGAAGCAGGTGCGGTTGATTATCTTCCTAAGCATTTTGAAGATATTGCTCAAAATTCAGATGAGTTAAAGCGGCGTCTGCACAATCGCCTTTTAGAGGTAGCAAGATCACATCCGAAAAGCTCTAGGCCGGCGAGCAAGCTTTTTCCATCTGGAAGTTCGTTGGCAAATGCTAATGCGAGGACGGCTCAGCCCTCGACTTCAGCTCGACCCGTTAGCACAGCAGCTTCGAGTAAACCATCAACTAATAAGGCTCCTGCAATTAATCATCCTGTAAAGTTAGTGGCCATAGGGACATCTACGGGTGGTCCGGTTGCTCTACAAACCTTACTCACACAAATTCCTGCTAATTTCCCTGTTCCCATTGTGTTGATACAACACATGCCATCAAGCTTTACCCCCGCATTCGCTGAGCGTTTAAACAAGGCTTGTAAAATCCAGGTTAAAGAGGCCGCAGATGGCGATCAATTAAAACCAGGCTTGGCGTTATTAGCTCCCGGGGGGCAACAAATGATGATAAGTGGTCGTGGTCAGGTAAAGGTGTTGCCGGGTGATGAGAGGCTTCATTACAAGCCAAGTGTCGATATTACCTTTGGCTCAGCGGCCAATGTCTTTGGTCGAGATGTTTTGGCGATCATCCTGACCGGTATGGGGGCAGATGGGACTGAGGGTGCTCGAATGTTGAAAGGCCAAGGTGCTACTGTTTGGTCACAAGACGAAGCCAGTAGTGTTATTTACGGGATGCCAATGGCCGTGGCCAAGGCCAATCTTACAGATGCAGTAATGCCGCTAGATGCATTTGCTCCCAATTTAGCAGCGTTGGTTCGTTAATGGATCTTCTAAGTATCGTTGGTATTGTACTGGCCTTTTTGGCGGTACTTGGAGGCAATTTCCTTGAAGGGGGAACACTGTCTGCGTTACTGAACTATCCAGCAGCCTTAATTGTTTTGGGGGGCACCTTTGCGGCGGGAGCGTTGCAAACGTCTGGTAATGTCTTTAAGCGTGCAATGAACAATTTATACTTGGTGTTTTTTTCTTCTTCATTGCCCGTCGAGTTTATGCAGGCTAAAGTTTTGGAGTGGGCTCGCGTCGCAAGAAAAGATGGCTTAATAGGCCTGGAAAATCTTGCCGATAAAGAAAAGGAGTCTTTTCTTTTAATTGCGATTAATTTAATTATTGATGGCACGAGTACGCAGCACATTCGTCAGCAATTAGAGCTAGAGTCGCATCTCATTGAACAAGATGAAGTTGACGCTGCCAAGGTTTATGAAAGTATGGGTGGATATGCGCCGACGATTGGGATCATTGGCGCGGTCATGGGGCTTATTCAGGTAATGGGTAACTTGAAAGATCCTTCTCTTCTTGGCAGTGGCATAGCTTTGGCATTCGTGGCCACTATTTATGGTGTTGCATTGGCTAATCTTTTCCTGCTGCCTGTGGCGAGTAAGTTACGTTATCGCGCTAGGCGTGAAGCACTTCTCCGGCAGATGGTCATAGATGGTGTCTGCAGTATTTTTGAAGGTGATAGTGCCAGAATTATCTCAAATAAATTAAGTGCTTATCAGCGCGTTTTAGGTTAAGTCTAATGCGACGTCAAATCCAAGATGAGCACGTTAATCACGAGCGTTGGCTCGTTTCCTATAGTGATTTTGTCACACTTCTCTTTGCCTTTTTTGTTGTAATGTATTCCCTGTCTCAATTGTCTGACGGTGAATTTGAGGATGTCGCCTCTGTGTTAAGTCAACAATTTGCCAATACCACTGTGGTGAGTAATAAATTGGATACCAATGACGTCGGGCCGACAGCGGTTGTAGCGACGCTACAGGGCGAGGACTTTGTCGCCGATGAAGGTAATGTCGAGTTAACGCCCAGTGACTTAAAAGAGAGCCCCATATCTGTCAATGGCATGCCCTTGTCTCTACAAACGCTCGAGAAAGATCTAAGAAATGATCTCCAGGCTAGCTTGCAAGATGGCCGGGTAGGGATTCTGGGTAATGAGCAATGGTTGGATATTGATGTTGGTACCGACGCGTTGTTTGCTGTTGGTTCAGCCAAGTTAAGCTCTGCGGGACGGTTATTGTTTAATTTAATCGCCATAAGATTAAAAGATATGACCAATGCCGTAAGAGTTGAAGGTTTTACTTCTGATATGTCATCTACTGAGTCTAGCTATGACTCACCTTGGGCGTTATCCGCTGCTCGTGCAGCTTCGGTAGCTCAGGTATTACAAGAAAACGGTGTGCAACCTCACAGAATCGCTGCAGTTGGTTATGGTTCTTATCAGCCCTTAACGAGTAATGAGAGCGTTTTAGGGCAGGCAGTTAACAGGAGAGTGGTCATTTCTGTATCTGCTGACGCTCATCCAAGACCGGGTCGTGCCGGCATAGCTCATAGGGTAATAGACGAGTCTGCCCAAAACGAAGCAGTGGTAGATCAACCCTATCGATCTTGGATTGATGAAGTCAGTGCTGCACTGGGGAAGATCAAATCAGATCCTCAGCAAGAAACAACTATTTCTATGCCTGAGGGTGTGAATGTGTCTACCACCGAAGCGGGAGGTATTCTTATTACGCGTGATGATGAATAAGGTGGTTCAAAAATTGCTTTGTAATTGTTATATAAATCATAGTGACGGAGTTTTGTCGTGAATGTATGGGCAATATCAAATCAAAAAGGCGGTGTAGGTAAAACAACAACCGCGGTTAGTTTGGCCGGACTTCTTGCAGAGCAAGGTCAGCGTGTTTTGTTAGTTGACCTCGATCCTCACGGTTCCCTCACAAGTTATTTTGGGCTCGATCCAGATGAGCCAAATGCACCTACCACCTATAGCTTATTTGAAATGACATCTGCCAGTACCAAAGATGATGTGATTTCTTGTGTCCAGCCTACTCAAATTAAGGGCATGGCAATTATTCAGTCATCGACTGCCTTAGCAACGCTAGAACGGCAGATGGTGGGTAAAAGCGGTATGGGATTAAAGATTAGCCATGCTTTAAATTTAGTCGCTGCCGATTTCGATTATGTGCTTATTGATAGTCCGCCAATATTGGGTGTTCTAATGATTAATGCACTGGCTGCTTGCGATACATTATTGGTGCCCGTTCAAACTGAGTTTCTAGCTATAAAAGGCTTGGAGCGTATGCTCAGAACTTGCGAAATGGTGCTGAAATCTCAAAAAAAGCATTTTGATTATTTGATTATTCCTACCATGTTTGACCGAAGAACACATGCTTCAACAGCCAGTCTTCGAGAGTTGCGTAATACCTATCCGGATACTATTTGGGCGGCGATGGTGCCGGTTGATACCCGCTTTCGTGATGCAAGTCAGGCGGGGTTACCAATCTCAGTATTTGATAAGAATACTCGTGGCACTGAGGCCTATCGCTCTTTGCTTAAACATTTGCTCGTTAAGAGCAAGAGTGCAGCCTAATGTGTCCTTCAGGCGACAAAAAAAATAGCAAAGTTTTAGAGCAATACTTTGACATGCTATTGACGCCAGAAGATAACACTCTCATTGACAGTTATGATCAGGCTGAAGAGGGTGTCGCGCAGCATGAGGCTATTCCCGATGCTAATTCAGTGGAAGTACCAGTAGCAGTATCTGAATTTTCCAAAGAAAATATTATAGAGCCAGAGCCAGAGCCAGAGCCAGAGCCAGAGCCAGAGCCAGAGCCAGAGCCAGAGCCAGAGCCAGAGCCAGAGCCAGAGCCAGAGCCAGAGCCAGAGCCAGAGCCAGAGCCATTTGTTGCGCCCTTAGGTAGTTTGCAAATGGTGATACCTTCAGCACTGCCAGAGGCCGAAGAACAGCGGCTACGTGACTTGGCGGAAACAATGCATGCCCAGTTACATATCGATAGTGAGGTGGTACAGCTCACCGATGAAGCAGTTCAAGAAGTGACTGAACCTGCCGATAATTGGAATAAATTAGCACGACCAACATGGGCTGAAGGCGAGTTCGACTGTTTGTTATTTGATGTTCAAGGTTTGAGACTGGGTTTGCCGCTAGTGAGCTTAGGTTCAATTCATCCACTTGGACATGAGAATTTATCTTCGTTGCCAGGGCAGTCGGCTTGTTTCTTGGGTACTACTACTATTTTAGGGCAGCAGTTTAACGTCGTTGATAGTGCAGAGATGGTCATGCCCGAGAGGGCAAATGCGGCAAAGCGTATTGAATATAAATATTTAGTGACATTAGATAGAACACGCTGGGCGTTAGCGGTTACCTCCATAGATGTGGCTAAACGATTTACGACTGATGAGGTTCATTGGCGAAGCCAGCGAACCCAACGCCCGTGGCTGGCGGGCACCATTCGAAGTCAAATGGTGGCATTGATGGATCCCAAGGCTCTGTGTGAATTGTTAAATCTTAAAAGTTAAAAATGGCACGTTGTGTGCACTAATGTTTTCAAGGATGGTTTTTTGACACCATCCTACAAGAGGGTAAATCATGGCGAATTCAGCTGAAAACTTGGTCGATGATCCTATTTTGCAGTGGGTGACTTTTCTCCTTGAGGGAGAGGTGTATGGTATCAACGTAATGCAAGTTCAAGAAGTCTTGCGTTACTCTGAAATTGCCCCAGTACCAGGTGCACCAAGTTACGTGATTGGCATAATTAATTTGCGAGGCAATGTCGTCACGGTAATCGATACCCGCGACAGATTTGGGCTTCCCACTGCTGAGGTAACAAATAATACCCGCATTGTTATTATTGAAAGTAATGATCACGTTGTAGGTATTTTGGTGGATGCAGTCGCAGAAGTTGTCTACTTAAAACAATCAGAAATAGAAACCGCTCCTAACGTCGGCAGTGATGAAAATGCTAAGTTTATTCGTGGCGTATGCAATAAAAACGAGCAGCTCCTCATATTGATCGATATCGATAAGATGTTGACCGACGATGAGTGGGCTGAGGTTGACGATATTTAAGGGTAAAACCATGTTGGAATTCGATATAGCAATACTGGTGGGCAGTGCCTCGGCCATTCTAATGTTGGCATTTATTAGTGGGTTGGCGATATCTCAAACCAAGCGTTTACAGCGTCAATTGAGCTCTGTGCAGACTGAGATGGGTGATTTGAAGCGTCAGCTAGCCACAGTCAATAAGGGAAGTGTAGGGGTAGGTCAGCATCTTTCCGCCTTGGAGAAGCGATTGCTAAGTGGTCTTAATAAGGTTGAGCAGCAATCGCTCAAAGAGATGAGTATGCTAAGTTATGGAGACGCTTCAAGATTAATTGAGCAGGGCGTTGAGCCTGATGTACTTGTTAAAAGGTGCGGCATGTCTAGAGCAGAAGCAGAGCTTATGTGTAAGTTGCGTAAGTCGGCTTAGTACTCTCTTACTCATTGGTCGCCAAAGTAACGGCAGCCACTTGTGCAAGTTTCTCGTATTTCAATCATATGTAGCTGGGGTAGCCCCGGCTTCAACTCATTCCAAATCCAGCGGGCAAGATTTTCACTGGTTGGGTTTTCTAAACCTACAATGTCATTCAAATAGTAATGATCCAAGCGATCATAGATCGGTTTGAATGCTGCCTTAATATCTGCAAAATCCATGACCCAGCCGGTAGTCTCACCCACATCGCCTGATACTTGAATACGAACAGTAAATGAGTGACCATGCAGGCGGCGACATTTATGCCCCTCCGGTACATTGGGTAGGTGGTGCGCAGCTTCAAAAGTAAAATCTTTATATAGCTCCATAGTGATCTCCACACAAATACTATTGGCAAATAACATGCAAAAAAAAACCGCCAGATGGCGGTTTCTTATACGAAGTGGCGGACTGGACGGGACTCGAACCCGCGACCCCCGGCGTGACAGGCCGGTATTCTAACCAACTGAACTACCAGTCCAGCTTCGTATCAATCTAAACAACTTGGTGGGTGGTGACGGGATCGAACCGCCGACCCTCTGCTTGTAAGGCAGATGCTCTCCCAGCTGAGCTAACCACCCTTGGTGTCGTTCAGATGGCGCGAATTTTACAGGATTCCGGAGTTGTGTCAAACGTAAAATGAAGCTTTTTTTAAAAAAACTGTGTTTTTTTTAAAGCTTGTATATTTATCCATCAATGTGCTTTTTTTTTGAACAAAAGTAGACGTTTTTAGCATGGCCGAAGTTTTCAAATCTTTGCTATGCTAATTTTAAATTCCATAAGCGAACGGCTATGACGCGAAATACTGTAATAACAATTCTTATGTTCAGCGCCTTGCTGGTTGTTTTTCAGGCAATCATTGGAAGCCAGTTTTTTCTGATGGCTGAAGTATTATGGCTCGCTATTTCAGTACTGGTCATTTTATCGTTATTTTTACAACGCAGCCGAGCTAGGCATAAGCAGGCAGAAATAGAATTAGAGCAAGCGCGAAAGGAGTTACAGTTTTTAGTCGTTCAGCGTACTCGAAGACTTAACGAGCTCAATCAAGCCCTTCAAAATGAGGTTCGTTTACAAGAACATACATCTAAAAGGCTTCAATCCGCTAACGACCTGCTTGATAGTATCCTTACAAGTATGCCTTCGATGCTAATCGCCTTAACACCCGAGGGGGTAATTACTCACTGGAACAGAGCGAGTGAGTTGTCAACGGGAATTAAGGAGCAGGACGCGCTTGATAAAAATCTTATGCAACTTTGTCCTGATTTACCGGTCGATTGGGATGCCATTCATGGTGCTATTACAAGCTTGGTTCCAAGTTCTAATGAAAATATTTCTTGGCGCGGTATATTTTGTGATGTGTCAGTTTACCCTCTTCAGGGCGGTGGGGCGAAAGGTGCTGTAGTGCGCATTGACGATGTGACAACTCGTACCACTGTTGAGACTATGTTGATTCACAATGAAAAGATGATGTCGTTGGGAGAGATGGCAGCCGGCACAGCGCATGAAGTGAACAACCCTCTCGCCACTATCTTGCAAAATGCACAAAACGCAGAGAGGCGACTATTTGGGCGTCTAAAAGGGAACGCAAGTGCTGCCGAGAAGGTTGGCTTAGATCTCAATGTATTGCATCAATATCTAAAAGAGCGTGACGTGGCTCGAATTTTTAGTGATATCCGAGATGCGGGCCAACGGGCAACCGACATTGTCACCAACATGTTGTCGTTTGCTAGAAAATCTGGCTCAGAATTTGAAGCGACCGATTTGTGTGAGCTCGTCAACAACACCCTAGTCCTAGCAAGGCAAAACAAGGCTGCCAAGGGTAAGGGGCGAGATAAGGTAAAATTTGTCACTAACTTTGAGGAAAGCCCAATTATTGTTAAATGTTTACCTAATGAAATACAGCAAGTTCTTTTAAACTTGATCACCAATGCCGAACAGGCTTTACAAGGATTTGAGCCCAATGATGGGCGTCGCACTATTAGTGTTAGCGTTGGATCGTCAAATGATAGCGCCAGAATAGAGGTGCGTGACAATGGTCCAGGTATTCCCTCAGAGCAGCGAAGTCACATTTTTCAACCATTTTACACGACCAAAAACGTTGGAAGTGGTACGGGACTCGGATTGTCTGTTTCTTATTTTATTGTGACTAAACATCATGGTGGTTCCATATACCATGAGCCTGCACGAGGCGGTGGCTGTGTCTTCGTAGTTAACCTACCAAAGCAAGATATGAATCAGCATTTAATGGAGGCAGATGCCAATGCTAGCAGAATGGATTAATGCCGGTGGCGATATAAGTTGGATTCTTTTTGCCTTTACTTCGGGTCTTATCGCAACAAGAATGGGGCTACCTCCGCTTATCGGTTACCTAGTGAGTGGTTTTGCGTTGTCTGCCATTGGTGTTAAGGGTGGCGCAATTATCGATCATTTGGCAGAAATTGGAGTGACCTTACTTCTATTTTCTATTGGTCTTAAATTAAAACTCAAAAGTTTGTTAAGGCCCGAAATATGGGGGGTGACACTAGCCAATACAGCATTAATTATGTTGGTGGTCATGGCAACGCTGTTGACTCTGGCTTCCATGGGGATGCCGCTGGTTCGAGATTTAGACATGCAGTCGGCGGCGATGGTTGCTTTTGCATTAAGTTTTTCAAGCACTGTTTTCGTGGTGAAAGTGCTCGAAGCCCGCGGAGAGATAAAATCCATTCATGGTGGGATCGCTATTGGCATTTTGGTAATGCAAGATGTGCTCGCGGTGTTTTTCTTGGCCTTTAGTGCGGGTTATGTGCCCAGTGTATGGGCTTTGCTATTGTTTTTGTTGATACCTTTCAGGGGCCTGTTTCACAAGTTGCTCGACAGTGTAGGCCACGGTGAATTATTGCTTTTGCTAGGGTTTAGTTTGTCGTTGGGTGGAGCCTTGTTATTTGAAAGTGTTGGAGTCAAAGGCGATTTAGGGGCGCTCGTCTTTGGCATGTTGTTGGCAAGTCATCCAAAATCGACAGAGTTTGCTAAATCGATGTTGGGTTTTAAAGAAATCTTTTTAGTAGGCTTCTTTCTAAGTGTAGGGCTGTCCGGCAAATTTAGCATGGATGCACTATCGGTTGCACTCGTGTTATTGCCATTATTAGTGGCCAAGGTGATGCTGTTTTTTTTGTTGTTGGTGGGCTCAAAATTACGGGCACGCAATGCGCTGCTAGCGAGTGTTAGCTTAACTAACTTCAGCGAGTTTGGGCTCATAGTTGTAGCTGTTTGCGTCGACAATGGCTGGTTAGCTAGTGATTGGTTGGTAGTGTCTGCCATTGTTCTGGCATTGTCGTTCCTAGTAATGTCCCCCTTCAATGCGCACCAAAGTCGCTTATATCAAGCAAGGGCTGGTTTTTGGAAAAAATTTCAGCGAGACGTTAAGTTGCCTTGGGATAGTTCGATTGATTTGGAAGGTATGCGTGTTGCTATCTTTGGTATGGGAAGGGTTGGTAGTGGCGCCTATGCCAAAATGGTTGAAGAATACGGTGATGCCGTTGTTGGCTTTGATTACGACCCAGATACTGTCGATCGACATCGCAGCCAGGGACACAGTGTTTTGCAGGGTAATCCCGCTGATGCTGATTTTTGGGAAAAGGTTGAACGATACCACCACATCGAGCTGGTGTTATTGGCCACGCCGAATGTCGAGGCCAACATAGAAGCGATGGAACAACTCCGCCTTGCCGGATTTAAAGGCAATGTGGCTGCCGTAGCGCATTATCCAGATGAAGAGCTCCTCTTAAGGCGTGCTGGCATAGATGCTGTGTTTAATATCTATGCCGAGGCGGGGAGTGGCTTTGCCAACCACATTTGTGGCATTGTGAAGGCCGAGTAACGAACCTAGTGGAGGGCTTTTTGCGTTGCTTGCTGAGGGGTTTGGCCTTCGATAAACCATGTGGGCCACTGAGTTAATTGCCAGTCGGCTTGAGAAGCTATTCTATGAAGTATGTTTAGCCACTGCAGTAAGCTTTCTTGCTCAAAGGGGATAACTCCTTTGGCGTCTTCAACGGGTAATAACAATAAGAAACGGTTGGGCTCGGTTTTTACGTCGACTGAGCTAAGCAAATGATTGGTGCTATTGGGAGATGCCGCAACTGGCGTCTCGTTTGTCATGCTAGCTTGAGCTTTCGATTGTGCCATCGCAAGTCTGGCTTCTTTACTGCGCTGAACCGTTTCGTTAGTCTCACCTAGCCCTTGGCCAGCTCGCCCCTCTAACCACTTGAACATCGGGGTTAGCAAAACGCCTAGCATCCTTCGAGTAATCCAATAAATTACGGTTTGCTGCTCGCCAGCGGCGGCCGTAAGACGGAGACGATCTTCTTCTGGAGAATATGTCACAGTGATTTTTTGAAGCGCAACGGGTTTGGTGGGTGTAATGTCCATGGTCAAAGTATTAGGGATTATTTAGTTATCTGCAATGATTATCTAAAATGATGCGTAGTTGATTTATGATCACATTCAGGCTTTTGTTGTCGCTCAGTCGATGTCCTCCTTGAGGTAAAAGCAAGAGTTCACTTGGGGCTCCATGCCACTGCTCATGAAGTATTTGAGATCGCTGCCAAGGGACATCTTTATCATCTCTGGCGTGAATCAAAGTGAGTGGTATGTTGAGCATTATTGGGGCTTTTAAGACGTTGTGCTTTTTACCACTATCAAGCAGCATTTTATAAATAATCATGGGATCATCAAAATCAGGGTTATGAATCATGATAAGGCCTTCTTTTTCAAGAGCCTCACATTGCTCACGATTAAATTTACTCGTCAGTGTGTAATCGGTCATGTCGGGGGCACTTGCCAGTCCCACGCAGTGAATAATTCGCTCTTGTCGAGCTTGAGCGATTAAAACCATCAGCCATCCACCCATAGAAGAACCTACAAGTATTAATGGGCCTTGGGTGAGCTTATCTATGACGGCAATTGCATCAGACAGCCAGCGGTCTATGGTGGCGCTTGAAAAATCACCAGAAGATTGACCGCAGCCACTGAGATCAAACCTAATAAAGGCATGTCCCCAACGACGACATGCCTCTTCCATTGCCATGGCTTTATCACCTTGCATAGAAGAACCAAACCCATGAATGAAAACCACGGTGGGTTGATTGCCAGGGCTATAGTGATAGGCGATTTGATGTGTTGATAGGGTAGTTAGGTATTTTATATTGTCTGGCATCTGCATACTTGTTCAAAAAACGGCGCCCTAAGGCGCCGTATAAGTTACATGTACTCTTCCATACTTGGACAAGAACAAATCAGGTTCCTGTCGCCAAATACGTTGTCGATACGATTGACCGTGGGCCAGACTTTGCCGAGCTTAACCCATGGTGCAGGGAACGTGGCCTCTTCTCGGCTGTAGGGTCGACCCCAGTCACCGATAATATCTTCAGTTGTGTGAGGCGCATTGCATAACGGGTTGTTATCCGTCGGCCATTCTCCACGTTCGATGGTAGCGATTTCTTCTCGAATCTTGATCATCGCATCACAGAAGCGGTCAAGCTCGGCTTTGGATTCGCTTTCTGTAGGTTCGATCATCAGGGTTCCGGCGACGGGGAAGGACATTGTTGGCGCGTGATAACCAAAATCGTTCAAGCGTTTGGCAATGTCTTCTTCAGATACGCCACTAGTCTCTTTTATCGGGCGAAGGTCCAATAAACACTCATGAGCTACAGTGCCATTAATCCCCTTGTAAAGGATGGGATAATGAGGGGCTAACCTTGTGGCGATATAGTTGGCATTCAGGATGGCAAATTCACTTGCTTGGCGCATGCCGACTGAACCCATCATTCGAATATACATCCAGCTAATAGGTAGAATTGACGCGCTACCCCATGGCGCCGCCGAGACAGTGCCATTGGATGGCTCGGTGTTGGGTATTTCTTGCAGTGGGTGGCTAGCTAAAAATGGCGCCAAGTGATCACGCACACCAATGGGACCCATGCCAGGACCGCCGCCGCCGTGAGGAATACAGAAGGTCTTATGTAAATTAAGGTGGCTTACATCGCCGCCAAATTTGCCGGGTCCTGCAATGCCTACAAGGGCATTCATGTTGGCGCCATCAATATACACCTGGCCACCATGTTCGTGGATGATGTCACAGATCTCAGTGATTCGAGATTCAAATACTCCGTGGGTAGACGGATAGGTGACCATTAGTGCTGCCAAGTTTTCACTGTGA
>Ga0209955_1000081_pt1 | contig 39907 bp, 57 predicted proteins | sample SalPonA_A_H2O_MG_FD_185716 | JGI IMG/M metagenome (GOLD analysis project Ga0209955, IMG submission 185716) | Water microbial communities from South San Francisco under conditions of wetland restoration - Salt Pond MetaG R2A_A_H2O_MG (SPAdes)... | ecosystem: Environmental > Aquatic > Non-marine... | reverse complement strand
AAACATTAAATGGTTAGTAAATAATATACCAAAAAAGGAAACTTAATTCTTAATATTTTCGGTAAGTTTAAGATATTTTATTCGTCGTGTTATATCGGAAGCGGTTAAATATTTTACCGGAACATCTTTTTTTTTACCATTTTTTAATACGATTTCCAGCCGATCGTGAATAATTTGATCTTTCACCAATTCCTTCAATAATTGAATAATATTTTCTTTAATTCCAATCAGCCGTTTATTTGAAACATTGATTGTATTGAAGAATTCTTGAAGATCTAATAATTTTTTTTGCTCACTGACTGCTAAAGCTTTTATCAACCGAACTTTTAATCGTAAGTCATTTTTCTGTCTCGAAATAAGAAAAGACTTGGGTAGCTTAAAAGGGTATGGAAACCAAAAAAGCTCCTCTGCTGCGAATACCTCTACAACCCAAGCCTTGGTAGACGGGTTCTCACATTCAGCATACAGGAAGCAAACATAACTTCGAAAGCCTCCGTCAGAGAATTCTTTTACTATAGGATCCAGTTTGTGGAGTTGTTTAAAATAACCTATTAGTTTTTTTCGGTCAGACTGATTTGAAATCTGAATACCCGTATATCGTACAAATTTACTTAGAGGGAATTTTAAACGATAATAATTTTGCTTTTTGACTTTAAGCCTTTCACAATCCTGAAACGAGTTTAACCCTAAACTTTTAATAAATGATAAAAATTGTAATAAACGAAACAATTTTTCTTCCTCTTCTTCAGACATTCTTCGATTTTTAAGATAACTAGTAAGTAAGTTCGGATTACTAGTATTTACTATTTTATATCTTCTTCGAAAGTCAACAACCCAATCAGTGTACTGATAATCCAGACGAAGTACTTGTCCAGAATATTTAAAAAACTGAAAAACTAATTTATCTTCAAAGATATCGAGTTGATTACTAAACAAATAATTCTGGACCAACTTTGTTTGTCGATGCTTGAATTCGAGTTCAAAACGGACGCCTTGGCCTTTTTGGTAAACCCGATAATGAAGGGAATTGTTCCTTCGATTCACTTTTAACACTTTGCCATCAGGAAAATCCTGTAACTTTATGTGACGAGTAGTCGTATGATTTTGAATCTAAGTTCGTGAGTCCACTAAAAATTCATCAAATGATTGGATTGGGTCATTAAAACCATTAGTTCTGCAAAAATAAAGATCGATCCGACCTAAACTTAAAGTATGTCCATCCATCATCAGAGTCTCCCAACCAATTTTTTGAGTTTTAATAAGGTTATAACAATGAGCGGCATCTTTACCAGAGAAAATAATCTGAGTCCCGACCCAGTGACCTTTAGATCCTCTATATTGACGGATACAAACTTTATATTTTTTTTTAAACCCATGATAAGAAATATTAGGTTCACCGTTTATTAGAACATGTGGAGTAAAGTGCTTAGATAAACTAGCGACAATTGTTCCTGGATCAGGCAAACCTTGAATGTTGAAACTGATCCAGTCGACAACTAAATTCTCGGATTTGAAGTTAAGTAATTGCATTTACTTTATATTACGAGCCATAAATATAACAACTTCCTTACCTAACTTATAAACTAGTCCCGCAAGTCCAGAGCTACACATTATAATTGCTACAGGTTCACCCCATGCAGCATTTAGACATATAACCCCCAGTGCAGTAGTAAATGCAACAGTATTTACAGCTCGAGTTCCAGCTAACATAGGTTTATCTGGAATATAGAACGATGGGGGATCAGTTGGTCCTAGTTTTCCTATCGCAGGTCCTCTTTGGCCCGCTTGCTGAGCAGCTATTAAACGTTGTTGTTCTATAGGCATAGCGGGTAAAACAAACTGTGGGTTCCCCTGAACCACAGGCACCTGTCCTGCTATTTCACCAATAGGTGACACTGGTGGAACTCCACCTGCTGCACTATTCTGAGCTGCTTGATTAAGCATTTCATTTGCTGCTTCACCATATTCAGCTGGAATCGCTGAACTTGGCTGAGCATAACTCCCCAAAGTCAATAAAGCAAAAAATACTGCCGTTATAGAATTCTGAAATTTTTTAGTTTTCATCAATTCAACAACATAATTACTTAGCCTTACCTCATCAGCATTTTCATCTCCATATGTAAACGGGAAGTGTGGTTTTGTATTGAAGTTATTTGCCATAATAGCTCCTTATTTTTTTTAAATATATAACTGGAGTGTATTTAGAATTTTGACAGGTTTCGAACTAAATAACGAAGGCACTAAAACTATAACACAGAACACCTAATTTACCAGCTCGTCCATACGAGCCTTTCTTTCTCGGTCTGAAAGATTTGCGATATATTTTGAAGTAGTATCAATTTTAGTATGACCTATACTTTGCCTTACAAATTCGATATCATTTGTATCTTTCCACAATTGACTAATAAAGCCAATTCGAAAACTGTGACTTTTTAAATTTGGATTACCTTCGAGTTTACCGGAGCAATTTCTAATAAATTGATTTATTAAACGATTAAAGGCCTCACGGTCCAAAGGTTTATCCGAAAACTCGGCAGTAAAAATATAAGAGTCATCATTTTTAGATAAGAGTATTATCTCAAGATCTGATAATCTTTCTTGTATAATTCTCTGACCTTCTTGTGTTAGAAATGCTTTATGACTTGAAGAACCTCGTTTCGCTCTATCAATAGCAATCCAATGCTTTGCAAAGAGTGTTTTAATTTGATAAATTTTTAAAGGTAATAGTTCACTAATGCGAACTCCAGTAACTAATAACAATGATAAAGCTAGCCTTAGCCGAGCTCCACGAAAAGTTTTACCATAGTTAAGTGTATATGTTTCCGAGATTAAAAAATTATAGGATTTTTTTGTAATAGGATCTCTCTTTGGTAAGCGTTTTCTACTTTTACGCTTTATACGGTATTCATTTACCAGTCGTTCTTGATCTAATTTTTCTTGAAGTTTATTTGCAACTACACTTAACTGCTCATTGAGTACAGCAATCTCTTCTCTTAATTTTCTATTTTGTTCAAATAGGGTGTTATTTTGTAGAACAATTCCTGTAAATCCACGTTTGATAAGAGATTGTGTTTCACTCTGGTCTTCTACGATTAAAGCTAATATGGCAGTTATTTTAGTTTCTGTTTTATTTTCAGAGTTAATAATTTTTTTTAACTTTATTTTAACGTTATCGATAGTTTCCGGAGTTTGTTTTGTTAAATAGGTTGTTTGATCCATTTTTTTGTCTTTTGTTACATTTCGTATATTTCTGTTGCTGAATATTAGTAATGAGTGGTAAACTTATAAAAACCTTTATAGTATCTTTTGTTTTGGACGAATAGAGTGTATAAATAAAAAAAAGCACTGCCAATTAACACTAGAAATTTTTAATATTTTCATCAAATTTAATGTATTGGACTCGTCTTGTAATATCAGAAGTTGTTAAATCTTTTATCACCAAACTTTTTTTTTGCCAATTTTTAGTACTACTACCAATTTATTCTTAATAATTCTGTTTTCAGCTAACTCATTAAGCAATTGAATAATATTTTTTTTAATCTTAGTTAAGTGGTTATTGGGGACATTAATTATATTGAAGAATTCATTAATATCGAGTACCTTTTTTCGTTCAAGGACAGCTAGTGATCTTAGAAATCGCAATTTTAACCGTAAATCGTTTTTTTGTATCGAAATTAAAAAAGATTTTGGAACCTGAAAAGGGTATTTAAAGTAAAAAAGTTCCTGTGCTACAAATATTTCAATAGTCCAAGAATTACCAGACAAATTCTGGCACCCTATGTATGGAAAGCAAACATAACTTTGAAAAGATTTATCAGAAAATTCTTTTACGATAGGGTCCAATTTTTGCAATTGTTTAAAGTGTCGAATAAGTTTGTCCCGTTGAGACTGTTTCGATATTTTCATGCCCGTAAAGTCTATGAATTCACTTAGAGAAAACTTTAAATTGTAGTAGAATTGCTTTTTAATTTGGTATTTTTGACAACCCTTAAATGCTGTTAGTCCTAAACTATTAATAAAAGATAATAATTGAAATAAATGAAAAAGTCTTTCTTCTTCTTCAGTATTAGTCATTCGCTTTTCAAGGTAACTCGTTACTAACCCTTGGCAGGACGTGTCCCACTGGTATTTTCTTTTAAAATTTAAAAGCCAATCTGTATATGAATAATCTAAGCAAAGTATTCGTTCAGAATACTGAAAATATTTGCGAGCTAGTAGATCTTCAAACAATTCAAGTTTATTTTGAAACAAAAAACTCTCGACTAACTTTGTTTGTCGGTGCTTAAATTCAATTTCAAATCGTGTTTGCTCATCTTTTCGATAAACTCTATAATGAACCGAATTATTTCTACGATTGATTTTTAATATTTTTCCATTAGAAAAATCTTGTAACTTTATATGTCGGGTAGTTGTATGATTTTGAACTTGACTTCGTCAGTCCACTAGGAATGAATCAAATAATTTGCTTGTATGATCTAAATCATTCGATCTAGAGAAGCAAAGGTCAACTCGACTTAAACTTAGAGAATGACCGTCAAAATTTAAGATACTCCAATCAAATTTATGAGTTTTAATAAGCTTATAAAAGTAAGCTCCGTTTTTCCCAGAGAAGATAATCTGAGTTCCAACCCAATAGGTTTTTCTATATTGGCGTAGCAAAACATTATACGAATCTCGACAATTATAAAAGTTTATTTGAGATTGATTCTCAGTTACGACAGACACGTTAAAGTACGGAAGTAAACGGTGAGTAAGTAGTGTTATGTCAGTTAGACCTGCCAGGTTAAAAGAAATCCAATCAACTACTAAATCTTCGGAATTAAAACTGATATTAGTCATACTTTTATCTAAGGATCTGATTTCTGACAATTAGTTACCAAGGATTTTATTTCCCATAGCTATTAAGATACCTGCGCATCCAGCTGCCATAAAAGGAGTACCCCAGGCAGCGTTTAGGCATATAACACCTACCGCAATTCCTACGGCACCAGTATTTATTAACTTACCTGCGTCCGTTTGAGGTGGACCCGGTACTTTAACAGCGCTACCTTTGTTCGTAGGAATCTCAGGTTTTGCAACGTCACCATTAGGTCCAGCAGGGGCTGCGTTAGTTGGTTGAGCTTGACTGCCTAAAGCCAGTATAGCCATTGCTACAGCTCCAATATAAGACTGAACCTGTTTATTTTTCAGCATATTAACAATAGAGTCACTTAATCTTTCACCGTCATTTTCTACACTGTCGCCATATGTAAAAGGAAAATGAGGATTATTATTTAATTTAGAATCAGTTTTTGCCATATAAAAAATTTTTTAAATGAATATATTTAGGGTTTCAGCTATATCATAAAACATCCCTTTTATGATGTCAATAGCATATATCAGTTTTTTAATTATGATATTCGAAGTTTAACGAATCGTTTAATACTAATGCTTATTTTAAGACCCTTAGCATAGCTTAGAAGCAGTTTAAAACCATATTCAGTATATTTTAACCCCAGTTAAAAATCATACCAAAATGGGCAGGTTTGAGTAATTAGATTAAAATATAAAATAATTGAGAAGAGTAAGAATTTACCTTACTCTTCATTTAAAGCTTTTTGAAAGTTTAAAAAACCGTTTTGCATAGCATCGTAGAATTGGTCATTTTCGTAATCCTCCATAAAATCGTCACAGTAACAGAATAGACCACCTAAAAAACCACTAAGCTTTTTTGATCTTGGATCTGGTTGAAAATCTTTCACTTCTCCCGCACCTAATTGGATTAGAAATTTATCACTTGCAATCATTAAATTACGCCGCAATCCAAAGACTCGACTACAAAATTTCTGACCATCGATTTTTCTATTGAGAAAGTCTTGCATTAATTCGGCAACTTTATAACGCTGTTGCCAAAAAATATTTTCTTCTACAGCTGCGTTATAACTAGACAATTGCAAAGACTCTTCTGGACTTTCCTTATAAAAGGATTTGCCTTGATCCTTAAAATCTTGGGAACGTTTTAATAATTGTATATGTCTTTGTTGATTGTAAATCATTTTTAGCTTCTAATATCAGTAAATAATAATAACTATGGGTTATCCAATTGCGAGTTATCTATAGGAGTTATACCCATCACGTCATTTTCAAAACTACTCGTTGGACTGATAGGAGTAATTCCTGTAACATCGCTTTCGAACGTATTCACAGCTGTTTGTTGCGGAATTAAATTCTTAACTTGTCCACTAAACCAACCCTCTCCGCCACCGAAATTGTGAGTTGTTTTTAATTCAATTTCTTCCTTTTCTATTAATTGACAAGTAGTAACAAAATTACCTGTCTGTTTATTAAAAACAGCAACGACTTTAGTATCATCATCTAAAATGTAAACTGCGGGGAATTCACGATCGGTTCCACCTTGATAAGTTACGTCGTCTTGATCAAACCATATTGCGTTTGGTCGATGAGGCATATCTTCTATGGATTGCATCATTAACAATGCGTTATCATCGCTCTTTTCCGTCTTTGTCCCACCATTATTTTTTACACTATATGGTAAACCATGAACGGCACCATGGTCAGCAACTTTGAATCTAGATTGCCAAAAACCAACCCGTAACCGTTGATGACCCTCAACATCAATTATTTTATCATGATGATGGGACAACTGACGTCTCTCTTCTTTTGTTAAATCAGTAAATTCTTGATGCGGCATCGCCGTAGGACGATTAATTTGTAAAGTTGATCATGGTCCCGGACAACCGGGTGTTCTTCGCGGAAAGAATAAATCATAAACTAGAGGATATCTGTGCTCAGCTGTTGGCGGTTGAAACGGATTTGGTCTATCTACTCCCCAACCAGGATTCGGAAGGACAAAACCTTCAATTCCAGCTCCCACAATTTGCCATATAACAACAATCACTACTAAAGCTGCAGCTGCTTCAATTAAACTTCCACCACGAATTTTATTAATAAGTTTGCTAGCCTCTGACGTCGTTATAAACCTCTCGTCCATCATATAGATACATACAGGTAATTCTCTAGATTTGATAAAAGTTATTTTATCTAATTTTGGACTAACTGTTGGAGCAACTTCCATTTCATATGTATCTTTATAATTTGGCTGAACTCTTACCACTGGCTCAGGTGGCATGGATAAACCTATAGCTTCAGATAGTTGTACATTACTAAAATAGATTGCTCTTCCTAAGAGAATTACAACAATTACTTTTTTAGTTTTATCTTTTGCATTTGAAGCAAGGGTTTTTACAATGATATAAACTTTTTCTCGGTTTCTCGAAACTTGTCTGTATATAATCAATTTATCGTCTTCACTCAATCCTGAGCTATACGAAATATACAATAATGCTGTCGTACTTTTTATTTATATTAAATTTTTATAATTCGAAACCTCAATCCATGTATAATTTTAGTTTATTATAAGTTAACTTACCTATGGGGTAAGACCTGTACTTACATACTCATTAAAATCTCTTAATTTACTTTTACCCTTGTAATATAGGGGGGTTTTAAAAAACAGAGTAGTTAAAAAACTTTCCATTAGATGGAAAGTTTTTTTAGTACTTTTTTCAAAGTTTGAAAAGAGAAAAACTAAACATAAAGTTTTTCATAGACTATAAAACCTTCTGAAATAACTTTAGAGGTTAATTTCTTTGTACTATAAACTTTCCCTTTGGAAATAATTTTATAGTTTCCATCGACCAATCCATGCTCTTTATATTGTTGAAGACATTCAATAAAATAGTTTTTCATTTTTGTTTTTTGTTGATTTGTTAATTTTACTGAATAGTCTTCGAAAAAATCTTTAATCCAAAAAGTCTTTGCAATATTTACAGAACTGAAGACCTGAATCACTTTAAATTGAACTTCCACTTCATGTTTGGTCAATTTTTTAGTTATTAAATTAGGAAGTATAAAAGGATGGCTGTAACGAAACAACTCTTCTGAGATCCAAACTTTCCCAACCCAACAATTTTGCTTCCCTTTAGTTAAAGCTACCTCCGGAATTGTCACTAAACTCCGGTATTCTTTATCACTAAAAAATTTAATTAATGAATTAGTTTGAAGTTCATCAAAAAATTCTATTAATTTTTTTAATTGATAGTAATTATTAGATTTTTTTTGATATTCTAGAAAATCCTTCACTTGAAAGATAACTTGTCAATAAGTTGTAGACCCCAAAGCCCCTCTTTCGTAATCTAAATTTTGCGCGTAATTCAGAAATTGTAACAACATAAAGAATTTTTTTCTCTCACCCCCCTCACTAAATTTTTTTTCTTCTAGATAATGTGAGTGAAAAGTCGCGAAGGATAATTCTTGTTTTCGGAGTGGTCGTAACTTAACAACTAACCAATCTGTAAAAGATTCTTCTAAAGGCAGTAGCTTACCAAAGTGACGCAAAAAACCTTCACACATTAAATTTTCCAATTCTTCCAAACAATTTGATATTAACAAACTGTGGTATTTTCGAAGAAGTTGGCCTTTCATTTCATATTCAAATTTTAAAGAGTTTTTTTCTTGATAAATACGAGAATAATTGTTACTTCTTCGATTTCCAATTTTTAATATTAAACCTAGTCTATTTTTCTCAAGAGTAACATTCTTGTTGTTTTGTTTTATTTTTTTATAACAATTTTCAAGAAAATCTGCTGAAGATATTTTGTCTTGTTTATTGTTTTCTCGAGAATAATAAATATCGAAACGACTAAGAGTTGCTGTATCAAAAGTTTTCCAATCAATAATGTTTTGTTTTGCAAGAAAATAAAACTGACTAGCATTTAAGCCTGAAAATTGAAGCAAAGTTCCTTTCCAATAAGAATGATCGTTGACAAATAAAATTGCAAATTGATTTTTAGAATTAACCAACATTCTTTCTTGAACTGGTTTTGATAATTTGCCTGATTGTTGGTAAGAGTTAAATCCAAGATTGAAAAGATATTTTGCAATTTTATTTTGATCACAGTGAGATTCTTGAAATTTAAAAGAAATATAATCAACGACTAAATTTTCAGATTCAAAACTTAATTTATTTTGATTCATTTGTTTCCTCCTGATTTACGTTTTTTACTAATCGATTGTACGGAACGTAGTTTAATTCCTCTTTCAAAATTTTATAAATAGTATTTCGAGCTCGGCCTGTAATTTTGCTAATTTCAGTTATTGAAAGATTTTTATTTTCTTTCAAGTCTTGAACTTGAGAGATTAATTTTTTATCAATCACAGTTTTTCGTCCAAAATATTTCCCATTTTTCTTAGCAGCTTGGATTCCTTGGCGCTGCCGGTCTTTTCGACGTTCATTCTCAAAAGTAGCAATTGCAGCTAAATTTGTGGAAATTAACTGATTAACAGCCATGTCAGTAGAATAAGGTAAATCTAATGAAATAAATTTAACTCCTTTTTTATAAAGTCGCTCTTGTAATTTTAAAAATTCAAGTGTATTTCTACTACACCGATCAATTTTGGTTACAAGCAACAAATCATTTTCTTTTAACTCGTGATCAATCAGGTGAGAAAAAACAGGGCGCTCTTTAATCTTATCAGCTGCAGAGCCAACCTCGGCGCGAATATTTTTTTCTGGAACACCTTGTCGAATAAACTCTTGCTTCTGTGCTTCCAAAGAAGAGTTATTCTCTTGGGTTTGCGAGCTCACCCTTGCATATCCAAATCTGCGATTTTTTGAAACTTCTTCGAACATAAAATCCTCCTTCGTTATAAACTGTTCATTAACTATAATATAATGAGCTTTGATCAAAAGAAGTACTAAATAAAATTAATGAACAATTAATGAGAGTTCATCTAGGGTCTACCCCAGATGAACAGTGAAAGGGTTCGAAAGGAATTCGATATTTGGTACAGGGGGTCAGATAGTCAAATGTCCTCTCAGCGGCGAATTAAGGGGTCTATTCTGGGGGTAATTGTTCAGGAAACCATAACGGTGGGTTACAAGATGGATGATCAACCGGAGGCAAATCATAATTACCGCCACAATACCCAGTGTACATACTGTTTTCGGCTTCTTCACGTGCTTTTTCCAGTTCAGATGGGCACATAGTTGATGATTCATAATAAGAGTTTGGTGAAGGAGCACCAAAACAACATCCTAACCAACCTAAGCATTTTGCAAAAATTCCACCGTCTTCTTCTGGTTCATTTGTCATTGTATTTGTATTGTCAGGAAAAAGATTTGAATTGTATCCAGATCCTCCAAATTCGCCTCCTGTACCTGATCCATCGTTGGGAGTATTTTTAGGCCCTGATGAACCAGACCCCAGCCCATCTTCTTCTAGTCCACCGCTGCTATCCCAACCCAGTGGACGTTCATTTCTCTCTGGTCGGGTGCAGATATCCTCTTTCATGTACTTTGGTACAAACTCACGTATTACTCCTGTCCCACGAACTTCTTTTGGGTCTAAACCTTTTTCTAATGAAACCGTTTTAAAAATTTCTAAGTTTAATTCCTCTTGTAGATTTTTAGTTATTTCAGTTTCAACCATCTCGTCCATGTATGAATCCGCGATTTTATTTGCTGCTGCTCCAGCGCCAAATGAACCAACATCAGCACCGAATTCACAAGCCCCATTTATTTTAACCGTATCTTCAGCCACTTTCCAGAATCGATCTCGCCATTGAACGTCACTCTGCGCAGTTTCGAGATATTCTTTGGCCACTTGCAAATTTGAAAATGGAGTCTTTAACTTGTCACCAATTTCTGGCATATCACTTGCAAAAAGGCTTCCAGCGGCATAAGGTCCCCACCTATAAGGATTTAGAGGAACTAGTGCTTCTGCAAATAAGCTACTTGAATAAGCTTCTCTAACCTTTGTGGGCTTTTCATTACTTAAATTATCCAGAATTTCTTTCATTGAACTATAAAAATCATCCATAAAATCTCCTGCTACTATATTAAAATTTATTCAATTTTCTATATATTCTTATAAAAATCCATAAAAAAAACCAAGTATAAAACGAACTTTTGACGTTAGTTACTGCTTCGATTATCTGGTCAATTTGTCCTTGAAAATAAATTATAAGAAACTCTATAAAATCGTTCATATCTAAATTGTGTTGTAATTTAATTTTACTATATATTTTTATTATTTTTTTCATAATCTTTAAGTTATTAGTAATATGATTAGACACGTTCGAAAAGTGTCCGTCTCACGTTCGAAAAGTGTCCGTGGTAGGGGACTGTTTTCGCACGTGAGTTTCATATTTTAAAATCGATTAAAACCCTATTATTACTAGTTAAAATAAAGATTATTATTATATTAAAGTAAGATGAGTTGAACAAAACTATGACTATGTCTTACCCCACATTTTAATCAAGAATTATATATCTAATTTCTCATAAAGAATAAATCCTTCAGAAATATTTTTAACATCTAATTTTGGAGTTTTATACATGTTACCTTGAGAGATATATTTATAATTATTTTCTATCAAATCATATTTTTGCAATAATTGAATTACCTCGATAAAATATTTTTTAATAGTAGCTTTTCGTTGATTGGAAACCTTAGATGAAATAAATTCTTGTACCCAAAATACTTTTTCAATATTTATCGAACTAAAAACTTGAATAAATTTAAATCGAATTTCAAATTGATCTTTAGTTAGCTTCGTGTTAAAAAAATTAGGAAAATAGAACGGATAACTGTAATAGAATAATTCGTTAACCATCCAAACATTAGCAATTAAATACTTTTGTTTTGGACAAATTTCATATTCAATTCGAGGTATAGCAATTAAAGTTCTAAAAGAATCACTTTGAAATGAATCAATAACAGCTCCGGTTAATAAATCTCTAAAAAATTCTTTTGTTTTTTTTAGCTTATAACGATTCGTAGAACTAATTGTAGAATTTTGATAGGTTATAAAATCTCTAACTATAAAAGTAACTTTTCGATAATAGACTCCATCCCAGTTTGCAATTGTATAATCCAGATTTTGAGCATAATTTAAAAATTGAATAAATTGAATCAAAATTTTTGAGTTTAGTGCTATTTCAGATTGAATATAATCAGATTTTAAAGCTAGCTTACAATTATTTTGCTTACGAATGGGGCGTAACTTAAAAACTAACCAATCAAGATAAGAATTTTGAAGTGGCAATAACTTACCAAAATAAGATAAAAATCGTTTTGTTAAATTAAGTTCCATTTCTTCAAAATTATTTAAAACGAATAAGTTATAAGATTTTTGAAGCGATCTTCCTTTCATTTCATATTCAAATTTTAAGGAAGTTTTTTCTTTGTAAATACGACAATAATTGTTACCTTTTCGATTACCTAGTTTTAAAATTAGACCTTTTTGATTTTTTTCAAAACTAACGTTTTGATTAGTTTTTCTTACTTTTTTATGGCAAGCCTCCAAAAAATCTTCCGGAAGGGTTTTATCAGTTTTTCTATATTCTCGACGGTAATAAATATCAAATCGACCAAGAATGCCATCAGAAAAAGCTTCTCCCCTAAGCTTTTTTTCTTTAATAAATTAAAAGAATAAAAATTTAGAAAAGTGAATTTATTTATTTATCTCACTTTTCTAAAAAAGCTAAAAAACCCAAAATGAATACCCATTTATTTTCCTTGAGCTTTTAAAATACCAACTACAATAATGAAACCACATGCTGCGCCGACTATAAAAGAACCGGAGCTAATGGCTAACGCACATACTGATCCGGCAGCACCAGCTAATCCGCCGACAATTCTTTCACTTGGGAGTAATGCGGGTTCTGGAGTAGGAGCAGGACAAATCTCACTGGGCTTTGGTCCTTTATTTGGCAGATCTTTTGCAACAGCTGGTAATACTGGAGCAAGTAGTGTTACTCCAAAAATACTAACAACAGTGGCAAAACCTAAGAATAAAGATCTTCGTTTGGATCTTGGTTTACTTTTGGCTGCAGAAAAATTTTTTTGAAATTTTTCTGCACCATTTTTGATTTTATTACTAATCTTTCGTTTAAGACCTAGAATTCCTTGCTTAAGATTCATAGTATTATCTCCTATTACGTAAATATAATTAAATACTAAATTAATGTTTATAACATTAATTTAGCGTTAAAATTAAAAAGTAGCAACTAAAAGTTTCCATAAATAACATGGGGCTTGCGGTATATTACAGCAAAATGTACTTTCATACTTATAGACGATTGAGCATTTTTAAGTAAGAAGTGTTAATATTTTATTAAAAATTTATTATGAATACTTTTAGAACTATTTTTTATTCTATCTTCCTTCTTTAACTCTAATATATTATTGTTTGAGTTATTAGGCTTCATTCCATCTTTCTAAGGTAATTGTGTTCGAACCATCCGAGTTACGTTGATATTTTACAGGTTGGAAGCCGATTTTTTGACTTTCCCCAATAACAACTTCACTTGCATATTGTTGTGCAATTCGATCAATAAAAGTTTCAGCCGGATAAGGTTGTTCCCAAAAACTAATATCAGCAACTAAATCATATTTTTGACCATTCCAACAAAAACTAATATCATAGCCATTAGATTGAGGAATAACCAATTTAAGTGATGAAGAATTTGAATTTGGAGCTAATTCTTCTTCTTGTTTATGTGTAATATTTAATCGGTTTAACGCTTTTTCTAAATAAAATAAATTTTGAAAACGAGTTTTGATATGTGTAAAATGTGACATAAAATTTTAATGATATATAAGTTTATATATAATTATATAATTTTTGAAAATGGTATTACGTGTATAGTTAAATTTTTATTTTAAACTATTTCAGCTTTTTTTAGTAAATTCAAAACGGTTTGAGTTGGTTTTACACCATACTTTAACCATTTTTGAATCTTTTCTGAGTCAAATTTATAATTTTTTGAAATGGGATCATAATACCCAACTTCTTCAACTGGTCGCCCATCACGTCTTGTCGTATTTTCCATAATTACTAAGCGGTAAGATGGCGAACGTTTTCTACCAATACGTTTTAATCGTAGTTTTAACATAAATAGAGTATATAAAAGTTAATTTTAGTTGGAATTCGAATAATAATTTAAAAGAATAGAAGTTATCGTCGTGAATAATACTCAATAACTAATAATTCATCTAATTGTAGTTGAATATCATCTCTGTTACAATAATCTAGTACAGTTGCTTCTAATTTTGTTGCATCAAATTTTAAATTTGAAGGAAGTTCGCTTCTTGAATTATTTTTCAGGTTAGCTTCTACTAATGTTTTAGATGCTACTTTTTCCTTGATAGCTATAACATCATTAAGACGACATTGAAAACTAGGAATACTAATAACTTTGTTATTCACAGTAATATGACCATGGTTAACTAATTGGCGTGCTTGTGCCATTGTACTAGCAAATCCCAATGTAAAACAAAGAGTATCTAAACGCATTTCTAATAACTGAAGTAGTATTAGACCTGTAACACCGTTTCGTCTTCGTGCTTCTTTTACATAACGAAAAAGTTGACTCTCTGTTAAGCCATAATTAAATTTTAGTTTTTGTTTCTCTTCTAAACGAATTCCATATTCAGTTAATTTTCTACCCATATCGGCAGAGTTTCCATCTTTTCCAGGACGGTTTAATTTTTTTGATTTTTTCGTTGTTAAACCTGGCAACGAACCTAATCGTCGACTGATTTTTAATTTAGGTCCTCGATAACGTGACATAAAACTAGATTTAATGTATAATTAATTTTTTATAAATACTTAAGATAGAAAATATCAATAAGGGCGAGTGACCGGACTTGAACCGGCGAATGGTGGAACCACAACCCACTGCCTTAACCACTTGGCCACACCCGCCATATTGTCTTGATTAATATTTTATCATTTTTGATAGTCAATAGTCTAGTTTATTCCTTATAAAATTCCAAAATATGACAAGTTTTAAAATTTTTTACTTAAATGGTCAATCATACTGTGTTAAAGTAAATATCACACTTTCAGATATAATTAATTATTTTAATTTTAATGAATCATTACTCGTTTTAGAATATAACAATTTAATATGTGAGAAAAAAAAGTGGGGAGAAATTAATCTTAAAGATCGAGATAGAATTGAGATTGTGACAATTGTTGGAGGCGGATAATTTTATAGTTACTACAAAATTATCCTTAAATGATACTTCAACGTTTAAATTCTAAAATTGAACATCTGAAAACGAAGCCTATACATCATAAATTCAGAAAACGTACGAGCTAAAAAAATATAGTTTAAATCGAAGAAGTTAATTTTTGAGAATGAAGATTAATTATCTATCATAAATAATCGATAAAAATTTATTAATAGTTCTTGGACCGTTGGTCATCTCATATGTATAAAATTTTTCAATAACTAATAAATAATGTTTTAATCGACAAATATTTTTCTAGCTGAATTAGAAATAGTTCATACTACTTGTAATCTATAAGTAGAAAGGTTTACTAAAAAATCCACTCTGTAATATTAAGCACGAATATTTACATCAAATTTATTTATTAATAAATTTATTAAATTATTGATAATAGTTTCAACTTTTTCAGTTTGTAAGGTTCCAACATTTGATTGAAAAATAAATTGTAAACATAAACTTGTAGAGTCTTTAGGAATTGATTCTCCACGATACTCGTCTAGTAAATTAATCTCTTTTAAGAATTCACTTCCATTTAAATATAATGATTGTTGAATTTGACTAAATGAAATATTAGTTTTAACAACAAACGATAAATCTTTGATAATTCGTGGATATGTTGAATATTCTTGATAAACACTTAATTTATTTTGTTGAATTTGATCTTTGATCACGTCAAAATTGAATTCAAATAAATAAAGATCAGTTGAGATATTTAATTCAGCAGCTAAAATTGGAGAAATTTGTCCAAAAACTCCAATTCGAATTCCGTTCGATAAAAACAATTCAGCACTACAATACAAGTGTAAAATATTTTTTTCTTGAATGGGTGTATAAGATTTCCAATGCGTAATAAGATTTAATTTTTTAAATACTGTTTCGATTCTTCCTTTTGCTTTAAACCAACTTAATGAAGATGAAGAGTTAGACCAATTTGATTTTTCTTTAACTCCACCAAATATTCCGGCTATTAATTCAATTTCTTTAATATTTGATGATGAGTCTAAAGAAAACGCATGGCCATATTCAAATCCTTCAAGGTTTGAACTTCCTTTTTTTGAATTTTCTTCAACTGCTTTTATTAAACTGGGTAATAAACTGGAACGTAAACTTGCATAATCTTTTACTAATGGATTGATTAATTGCAGATCATTTTTTAAATATGTTTCGGGTTTAACAAGTGAGTATTGAATTAATTCATTAAGCCCTAAATTAACAAAACAAGAAGTAAGCTTTTTACGAGTTTGGTAATTAAAATCTTCTGTTCCAACATTTTTAATTTTTGGCAATCGAGTTAGAAACTTATTAAAACCATAAATTCGACCAATTTCTTCAATTATATCAATTTCACGAGTAACGTCTTCACTTCGTAATGAAGGAATCATAATATTCCATTTTAAGTCACTATTATTGTTCTCATTAGTTTTAACATCTGTTATTTTGAATTGTAGTCGTTCTAACGCATCCCTAATGTTTTGTGGTGATATGTATACATTTTCACCTGTTTCTAATATTTGAATTGGACCTAAGACTTGTTTCAATGTTTTATAATTAAGTTCAATTTCCTGACTAGAATCTTTCTTAAATGGCGCTATTGTATGAAGTTTACAATTTAATTTAGGATTTACAATTCTTAATAGGGAGATCAGACGATATAACGCTTCAATAAGATTTGTGTTTTTTAAAGATTTTTCATAACGAGAGGAGCGATCTGTCCGTAATCCTAAAATTCTAGATTTTTGTCGAATTCTAGCGGCATTAAAAATGCTGGCTTCAACTAATAATGTTTTCGTATTAGATGAATATACACTATTTTTACTTGAAATAATTCCAGCTATACTGATTGGATTATTATTTATCTTAAGAATCTCAATTGATTGATCTAAAGAATAATTAATATCATTACTTGCTATAAAATCTAAAGAATCAGGTGGTGTTGTCAATGACAATTCAATTTGCGAATTAGTGGAATTTGAACAAATCTTATCTAAATCGTAAAATTCAAGTGGATAACCTGTTTCAATTAGAATATAATTTTGAAAATCAACTAAGTTATTAGTAACAGGTAAACCGGATACTATTAATTTTTGTTGTAACCATTTGGGTGATGTGAAATTTTCTAAATTTTCAACTGTTAAAGCAATAAACCCAGAACAATGATTTTTAATCTGATTTTTCAAGTCAAACATCTCAAATTGTTGAGACCAAGAATAATTATTAGTTGAATAGTTTAAATGTTTAGGAGTCTGATTTAATAAGGCTGCAATTTCTAATGAAAGACCCTGAATTGATAGACTATCAGATCGATTGGCGGTAGCGGAAATTTCCAAGGCCATTGTTTTAGAATCTGAAAGCTCAATTTCTAAAACTTCTTCAACTTCAAACCCACCTAATGTCAATTTATTAATTAAATTTTCTATGTCTACTGTTTCAAGATTTACTAACTCGTCAATCCATCTTAATGATATTTGCATTTTTAAATTCGTGTAATTTTTTTAACTGGTTAACTAGCTTTAGTAAATACTAATCCATTTGTATCTCCATATCGTTTCATAAATCTCATAAAACGGTCCCATGACTTAGGACTTTTCATAATATAGATTGATTCAATTGTTTCAGGTTTCCCATTAATAAAGCAAGCATTCACGTCGCGGGTTTCCAAAATTCCTTCTTCATCAATTAAATACATTCCAGTAATTTCTCCTTCTTTTGCTGTACTTTTATCTAGTACATTAGGATTTTTAAATTGAAAAGTAGCTGTTCCTGTACTTCCATCTCTTGACCTTGTCAAACGAACATCGGGTAAAACTTTTTCATCTAATCCTTTAATGAATTGAATTTTGGCTTCCATAGTTTTTTAATTATTTTAGATTCTTAATCTATAATAAGTAAGTTTATTATGCAATTTACCTAAATTTAAAACAACCTTTTTTATTATAAAATATTTGAAATACTCTCAAAAACTGGGGTGGCAGGATTCGAACCTACGAATGGCGGAGTCAAAGTCCGCAGCCTTACCACTTGGCGACACCCCAAAATCTTATCATATAGATAAGATTTAATCATGATATTAGAAATACTGGGCAAGAAGGGATTCGAACCCCTGACACCGTAGGTCGTAACCACGTGCTCTAGTCCACTGAGCTACAAGCCCAAAACATGATTCTAATTTTTGATTATACTAAAAACATAACAAATTAGTAAAGTTAAAAAAAAGTAAAAGAATTGAATTTTAAACTTGTAAAATTTAGACTTCTTTCGTTAAGATTAATTTTTAAATATTTTCAATATAATTATAAAAAAAATGGCAAAAAAGATTTTATATCAAGATAATGCTCGTCGAGCATTAGAACGTGGCATGGAAATTATGGTAGAAGCTGTTTCCGTTACATTAGGTCCTAAAGGTCGAAATGTAGTCCTTGAAAAAGCATATGGTTCTCCTCAAATTGTTAATGATGGAGTTACAATTGCAAAAGAAATTAGTTTAACAGATCATATTGAAAATACTGGCGTTTCTTTAATTCGTCAGGCTGCTTCAAAGACTAATGATGTTGCCGGAGATGGTACAACAACCGCAACAGTTTTAGCTTACGCTATGGTTAAAGAAGGATTAAAAAATGTTGCAGCTGGAGCTAATCCCATTTCAATTAAATTAGGAATGGAAAAAGCTACTCAATATCTAGTGACACAAATTAATGAATTTGCTCAACCAGTTGAAGATATACAAGCGATTCAACATGTTGCTTCCATCTCTGCAGGTAATGATGACGTAATTGGTTCATTAATTGCTGACGCATTAGCGAAGGTTGGAAAAGAAGGTGTTATCTCGTTAGAAGAAGGAAAAGGGATTGTAACAGAATTGGAAATCACTGAAGGAATGAAATTAGAAAAAGGATTTATTTCACCCTATTTTATTACCAATACAGATAAAATGGAAGTTTCTTATGAAAATCCTTATATATTATTAACGGATAAACGTATTACATTAGTTCAACAAGATCTATTACCAATTTTAGAACAAATTACTAAAACAAAACGTCCTCTTTTAATCATTGCAGAAGATGTTGAAAAAGAAGCCTTAGCAACATTAATTTTAAATAAATTACGTGGAATTGTAAATGTAGTGGCGATTCGCGCGCCCGGATTTGGAGAATTACGAAAGCAAATGTTGGCTGATATTGCAATTTTAACTGGTGGAACTGTTATTACTCAAGATGCAGGATTAAGTTTAGATAATATTCAATTAAACTTACTTGGTCAGGCTCGTCGAATTATTGTAAGTAAAGAGACAACTACTATTGTTGCCGATGGCCAAACTTTCGAAGAAATTAAAATTAGATGTGAACAATTACGTAAACAAGCAAATGTTGCGGATACATCTTATGAAAAAGAAAAATTACAAGATCGAATTGCTAAACTATCTGGAGGAATCGCGGTTATTAAAGTTGGGGCAGTAACTGAAACGGAAATGAAAGATAAAAAATTACGTTTAGAAGATGCAATTAATGCAACACGAGCAGCTGTTGAAGAAGGAATTGTTCCAGGTGGAGGCGCAACTTTAACTCATTTATCAAATAATTTGGTGACTTGGGCCAAAAATAATTTAAAGGAAGATGAATTTATAGGCGCAATGATTATTTCAAGAGCAATTTTAGCTCCATTAAAACGAATTGCCGAAAATGCTGGGATTAATGGACCAGTAATTATCGAAGAAGTTCAGCAACAAGAATTTGAAATTGGCTATAATGCAGCAAAAAATACTTTCGGAAATATGTATGAAGAAGGTGTTGTAGATCCAGCAAAAGTTACTCGTTCAGGTTTACAAAATGCTACTTCAATAGCAAGTATGATCTTAACAACAGAATGTATTATTGTAGATGACAATTTAACTTTAAACGAATATTAATAATTAATATTCGTTTAAAGTTAAATTGTCATCTACAATAAACAGTTCTTATAAATCATTTAAATCAGACATTGGCTCTGAATTTGATTCTGAATCAACTTTTGTCGCAATAAGTTCTTTCATTGCTACTTTTAGTTCTTCTAATGAAATTTTTAGAGCATCAATTTGATCACTCTGACTATTTTGACGAATTGTGTCAATTAATTTTGAAATTGTTTGCTGTTTTTCTTCACTAATATTATCTTTCAATAAAGATAATTCTTTTTCTGCTTCGAAACATAAGGTCTCAGCTTGATTCTTTAAATCGATATTCTCTCGTTTTTCTTTATCAGCTGAAGCATATTTTTCAGCATCTGCCAGCATCGTTTCTACTTCACTTTCATTTAAAGTTGAAGCGCCTTGAATAGTTACAGATTGTTCTACTCCGGTTTCTTTTTCTTTTGCTTTAACAGATAAGATCCCATCAACATCAATGTCAAATGTTACTTCAATTTGTGGGGCACCTCGATTAGCTGCAGGAATTCCATCTAACCTAAAGTTTCCTAAACTTTTGTTACCACTGACTAATTCTCGTTCTCCTTGTAAAATATGAATTTCTACATTTGTTTGATTATCAACTGCTGTTGAGAACATTTCAGATTTTTTCACCGGAATGGTTGTATTTCGCGCAATAATTTTTGTCATTACCCCACCTAATGTTTCAACACCAAGTGACAATGGTGTAACATCTAATAGTAAAACATCTTTAATTTCACCCGCTAAAATTCCAGCTTGAATAGCTGCTCCAATTGCTACCACTTCATCTGGATTTACAGATTGATTTGGCTTTTTACCTGTTAGAGATTCAACTAATTCTTGAATAGCTGGAATACGTGTTGATCCACCAACTAGTACGACTTCATCAATATCAGATTTATCTAATCGAGCATCATTTAATGCTTTCTCCACTGGAATTCGACAGCGAGCAATCATGTTCTCACATAATTTTTCGAAAGTCTCTTTAGTTAGTTCTTGATCAATATGTTTTGGACCTGTTTGATCAGCAGTAATAAAAGGCAATGAAATCGTAGTTTTATCAACTGTTGATAATTCCATTTTAGCTTTTTCAGCAGCTTCAGTTAACCTTTGTAGAGCTTGAATATCACTTGATAAATCAATTCCTTCTTTCTCTTTAAAATCATTCATTAACCATGTAACTAAAACTTTATCAAAATCATCCCCGCCTAAATTAGTATCACCAGCAGTTGCTAAAACTTCAAAAATCCCGTCACCTACCTCTAAAATTGAGACATCAAATGTTCCACCACCAAGATCAAAAACCAAAATTGTTTCATTTTGTTTTTTATCTAATCCATAAGCTAATGATGCTGCAGTCGGTTCATTAATAATTCGTAATACTTCCACACCTGCAATTTTACCTGCATCCATCGTAGCCTGTCGTTGTGAATCATTAAAATATGCTGGAACAGTAATAACGGCTTGTGTTACTTCCTGACCTAAATATGTTTTAGCATCATTGATCAACTTACGTAAAACTTGAGCTGAGATTTCTTCAGGGCTAAAATCTTTATTTAATGCCGGACACTTAATTTTAATATTATCATTAGAATCATTTGTTACTTGATATGGCAATTGTTTAGATTCAGTTGAAATTTCACTTTCTTTTGAACCAATAAACCGTTTTACAGAAAAAAATGTATTTTCTGGATTAATAACAGCTTGTCGCTTTGCAATTTGTCCAACTAGTAATTCTTGCTTTTTCGTATATGCAACAATTGATGGAGTTGTTCGCAAACCTTCCGCATTAATGATTACACTTGGTTGCCCACCTTCAATAGCTGCGACAACCGAATTTGTCGTACCTAAATCAATTCCTACTACTTTTCCCATAATTTATTTAATATATTGTTCTTACTTTCTAAACAATATTATAAAGTATTGACTAACAGGATAATGGACCATAATATCCGTAGTCTAGGACTTAAAAATAACAGTTTAAATATTGGTTATATAGACAAAACAAATTTAATTCCTTATACTATAAACTATGATTTACTAATTTTAATTTGTTTATCTTAATTCTTATAAAGCTCAAAAAAGTACTGTTAATTAGATATAAAAACATTTGGAGGACTACCGTGAACGTAGGTTTATTAGGTAATAAAATTGGTATGACACAAATTTTTGATGAAACTGGTAATATCATTCCAGTTACTATTTTAAAAGTTGGTCCTTGTGTTGTAACTCAAGTAAAGACAAAAGCAAAAGATGGCTACGACTCTATTCAAGTTGGGTATAGTAATGTTTCTAGTAAATCATTAACTCAACCTGAACTAGGTCATTTACAAAAATCAAATATTCAACCTTTGAAATATCTTAAAGAGTTCCGTACTAATAGTGAACACACATTTGAAGTTGGCCAAACTTTGAAAGTTGATCTACTATCATCGGGTCAATTTGTTGACATCCAAGGTAAAACTGTTGGTAAAGGTTTTGCAGGATTACAGAAACGTTATAACTTTACCCGAGGTCCAATGACACATGGTTCAAAGAATCATCGTGCTCCAGGTTCTATTGGAATGGGTACAACACCTGGTCGTGTTTTACCTGGTAAAAAGATGGCCGGTCAATTAGGAAATAAAATTAGAACTGTTCAAAAACTAAAAGTTATTCAATTAAATGTGGAAGAAAACATTTTAGTAATTAAAGGTTCTGTTCCAGGTAAGCCTGGAAACCTATTAAGTATCGTCCCTTCTAATTAGTATAAATTAAAGCTAAAGCTTACTATTATTAAAATCAAGTATGACCGTTCAAAAATTTATAAAATATATTCCAGTTGATCTAACAGGAAAATCATTAGATTCAACTCAAGAATTACAATTAAGTATTCTGGAAAAATCCGGAAATTATTTATTACACAAAGATCTTTTAAGACACTACAATTCGCAACGTCAAGGAACTGTCTCATCAAAAACTCGAAGTGAAGTGCGTGGTGGTGGTCGAAAACCTTGGCGTCAAAAAGGTACTGGGCGTGCTCGAGCAGGGTCAAATCGATCACCTTTATGGAAAGGTGGGGGTGTAATCTTTGGTCCCAAACCAAAAAATATCTCAATAAAATTAAATAAAAAAGAACGCCGTCTAGCCTTACAAACTTTACTCTATAATAAGAAAGACAACATTTTAGTTATTGAGAATCTAGAAAATGGTTTAACTGATTCAAAAACAAAAAGTTTTCTAGAAGTTTGTACAAAGTGTTCTATAAATGTAGATCAAAAAGTGTTAGTTGTAGTAGCGGAAAAGACACTTCCACTTAAGTTAGCAACACAAAATATCCCAAATGTTGAATTACTTCTAGCATCAAATTTAAATACTTTTAGCCTTTTAAAGGCGAAACAAATTCTTTTAACTCCATTAGCCTTAAATACCATAAAGGAGATGTATTGTGATTAACTCGTCAGACTCTAATATACAAGTTATCAAATATCCTATTATTACAGATAAAGCTACACGTCTTTTAGAAAATAATCAGTATAGTTTCATCGTAGACCGTTATTCAGATAAAATTACAATCAAAACTGCTATTGAGTATTTATTCAATGTAAAGGTAGTTAAAGTTAATACATGTCGTCTTCCTCGTAAAAAGAAACGGGTTGGTAAATATATTGGTTGGAAACCACAATATAAAAAAGCAATCGTAAGTTTACAAGAAGGTGATGTAATAAACTTATTTACTGAAAATTAAAAAATTAAAAAATAATAACGTTTATGAGTATTCGTCTTTATAAATCATATACACCAGGCACACGAAATCGCGCACTTTCAAGTTTTGATGAAATTACTAAATCAAAACCTGAGAAAAGTTTAATTCAAAAAAATCATCGGAATAAAGGACGAAATAATCGTGGAGTAATTACGATTCGTCACCGAGGGGGTGGACATAAGAGACGTTATCGTTTAATTGATTTTAAACGTAATAAGTATGGAGTTGAAGGAAAAGTTGCAGCTATCGAATACGATCCTAATCGAAATGCTAGAATTGCATTAATTCATTACACTGATGGTGAAAAACGCTATATTTTACACAGTAAAAATTTACAAGTGGGTGATACAATTCTGTCGGGTACAGATGTTCCTTTTCAAGTTGGCAATAGTTTACCATTAACAAATATTCCATTAGGAACATCAATTCATAATATTGAATTAATACCAAACAGAGGTGGGCAACTTGTTCGAGCGGCAGGAACTTCTGCTAAAATCCTTGCTAAAGAAGGGAATTATGTAACATTACGTTTACCGTCAAAAGAAATTCGCTTAATTCGAAAAGAATGTTTCGCTACCATTGGAGAAGTGAGTAATAACGAAGCATTTTTAGTTCAAAGTGGAAAAGCAGGTCGAACAAGATGGTTAGGAAAACGTCCAACAGTTCGTGGTTCAGTAATGAATCCTTGTGATCATCCACATGGTGGTGGTGAAGGTCGGGCACCAATTGGTCGAACACGTCCTTTGACACCATGGGGTAAACCAGCTTTAGGTATGAAAACACGAAAAAGAAAAAAATTAAGTGATATTTATATTCTTCGTCGATGCGTATAATAAAATTCTATATATATATAATTAAAAATTTTTTAAAATGACAAGATCATTAAAAAAAAGTCCGTTTGTTGCTTATCATCTTTTAAAAAAAGTCAATAAAATGAATGAAACTGGTAGTAAAGATACGATTACCACTTGGTCTCGTTCGTCAACTATTTTACCAAATATGGTTGGTTTAACCATCGCCGTTTACAATGGGAAACAACATGTTCCAGTCTTTATTTCAGATCAATATGTTGGCCATAAGTTAGGTGAATTTGTATCTACAAGAAACTTTAAAACTCATATCAAAGCTGATAGAAAAGGAAAACGATAAAAAGCGAATCTCATGGATCGAATTTTGTATGAAATACGATGTAAATGTAATGAAGAGATATCCATTACAAAAAAACGAAAATCAACAAATCGAAGTGAGGGAAAACCCTTCTCTTATCCAACTTCAATTGACCTTACATCGAAAACTTTCCAATTAAAGTATGAAAAACCATTGTCTTCCGTTACGAAGTTTCTGTTAAATAGTTTTCAAAATAAATATCTTTATTATGCAATTGATGATATATTGTATTTATTAAATTCAAATTCCAATGAACGAGATAATCTTTTAGCACTTCTATATTCACCTGTTCTTTCATTGCAAAATAATCTTTCGGTTAATTTTTTTGATATCTGGATTCAAGAAGTATATATTAATGAAGTAACAAAAACAAATAAATTTTTGAGTGCTAATTCTGAAAATTTTGAATCATTTCATTATATTACAATCAAACTTTTATATAGAACTAAAGTTCCAGTTAAAAAACAAGAATCGTTATGGTAAATTTCAAATCTCTTTAAAAATTTTCAAATGAAAGTTGTTTTTTATTAATTTAAGAATACCTATTAAACAAAATTACATATGACAAATTCGCAATCAGTCAAAGCAGTAGCGAAATATATTCGAATGTCTCCACATAAGATCCGACGCGTAATTGATCAAATTCGCGGTCGTTCTTATCAAGAAGCACTTATGATATTAGAATTTTTACCTTATCAAGCAGGTGGGCCAATTTGGCAAGTTATACATTCGGCAGCTGCAAATGCTAAACATAATTATGGCTTAGATAAAAAAAAATTAATTATTAATGAAATTTTTGCCGATGAAGGGCCTAAATTAAAAAGAATTCGACCACGGGCACAAGGACGTGCATATAAAATTTTAAAGCCAACTTGTCATATTACAGTTGTTATGACAGAAACTAATTAACATATAATTTTAAATTAAAGGGACTAATTCTATGGGGCAAAAGACACATCCTTTAGGATTCAGATTAGGTATTACACAAGATCACAAATCAACGTGGTACACTAATTTTAATCAATATGCAAATGTGTTGGAAGAAGATGATAAAATTCGAACATATATAAAAAGTATTGCAAAGATAAATAATATTTCAAATGTTAATATCTATCGAAATGGTTTGAATGATCAAATTCAACTAACAATTGAAACTGGAAAACCTGGTATTTTAGTTGGAGAATTGGGATCAGGACTTGAGAATCTATTAACAAACTTGAAAAAAATTTTACCTTCAAATCGCCAAGTGACAATTAAGGTATTTGAAGTTGAAAAAGTTGATTTAGATGCAAACCTTTTAGCTGATCTAGTTGCTGAACAATTAGAAAAACGAGTTGCTTTTAGACGAGCAATTCGAGAAGCGTTACAACGTGCCCAGAAACAAAATGTAAATGGTATTAAAATTCAAGTTTCAGGACGTTTAAACGGTGCAGAAATTGCTCGAAGTGAATGGATACGTGAAGGACGAGTTCCACTTCAAACTTTACGTGCTGATATTGATTATGCAACAGCAGAAGCAAATACAATTTATGGTGTATTAGGCATTAAAGTTTGGTTGTTCAAAAGTGAAATATTATCTAAATAGATAATTAATAATTAGAAAAGTTTATATTTTTAGTAAATAAATTTGTTATGTTAAGTCCAAAAAGAACAAAATATAGAAAATACCATCGCGGACACATGCGAGGTAAAGCAACTCGTGGAAATGAGATTTGCTTTGGTAATTTTGGTTTACAAGCACTTGAGCCAACATGGATTACATCTCGTCAAATTGAAGCAGCTCGTCGAACAATTACCCGTTATACTAAGCGGGGAGCAAAATTATGGATTCGAATATTCCCAGATAAAACAGTTACCGCTAGAGCAGCAGAATCACGAATGGGATCTGGTAAAGGAGCCGTTGATTATTGGGTAGCTGTTGTAAGACCTGGAACTATTATCTTTGAAATTAGTTCAGTACCTGAAGAAGTAGCAAAAGCTGCATTAAGTTTAGCTGCTTACAAATTACCATTGAAAACAAAATTTATTAATAAAGATAGTATTAAATAAAAGATGAGTCTACCTCAATTTACTGAGATTATTTCACTTTCAAATACAGAGATTTCTGAAGCAATTATTGAAACCGAAAACGAGTTATTTAATTTGCGTTTTAAAAAAGCTACACGTCAAAATTTTAAATCTCATCAAATAAAATCTACAAAGCGTCGTTTAGCACAACTAAAAACACTTTTAACCTTACGTTTAGAAAGCTTAGAGCAAAAAGAAGAAATTAGTAAGTAATCTTAATCATAACCGAAGGAGTTTTAAATGCCAGTTAAACAACAAGTTGGTATCGTAGTTAGTAATAAAATGAATAAAACGATTGTAGTCAAAATTGAAAATCGATACCCACATCCAATTTACTCAAAAACGTTAGTAAAGACAAAAAAATATTTAGCTCATGATGAGCAGGAACAGTGTAATATTGGTGATCAAGTATTAGTTCAAGAATGTCGTCCATTAAGTAAACGAAAACGTTGGAAGTTAATTGAAATTCTTTCAAAATCATCGTTAATAAGTTAAATATTATTTTATGATTTATCCTCAAACAATTTTAACAGTCGCAGATAATACTGGTGCTAAAAAAGTAATGTGTATTCGAGTATTAGGTGGTAATAAAAAATATGCAGTTATTGGTGACACAATTATTGCAGTAGTTAAAGAAGCTATTCCAAATATGCCAGTAAAACGTTCAGATGTAGTAAAAGCTATTGTCGTAAGAACACGGAAAACAATTCGTCGACCGGATGGGATGTATATTCGATTTGATGACAATGCAGCTGTCCTAGTTAATGCAGATAATAATCCTCGTGGTACACGAGTATTTGGACCTGTCGCACGTGAAATCCGTGATAAAAATTTTTCAAAAATTGTATCCTTAGCGCCGGAGGTTTTATAAGATGTCAAAAAAACAAAAAGTACATGTTAAAATAGGTGATCAGATAAAAGTTATTTCTGGTTCTTATAAAAATGAAATTGGAGAAGTTCTTAAAATTAATAAAAAAACAGGAAAAATAATTGTCCAAGGAATTAATTTTAAGTTTAAACATATTAAACCAAATACTGTCAATGAAATTGGTGAAATTAAACAAATGGAAGCACCCATTCATCATTCAAACGTTAAACTAAATTTAAAAGATTAATATGCTAAATCAACATTCATTAGAAGAGATTGCGGATATTCATAACTTACTTGAAAATATAAAAGAAGAATATGAACAAGGAATTAAACCAATTCTAATAAAAAATACTCCCTCAAGGTTTAGAAATCCGCATACTGTTCCAACCTTAAAAAAGATTCAAATTAACCGTGGCTTAGGATTAGCCGCGCAAAATACTAATATTTTAAAAAAAAATATTGAAGAGTTTGAAAATATTACTGGTCAAAAGCCTGTTATCACAAAAGCGAAGAAGGCGATTGCCGGATTTAAAATTCGCGAAGATATGGAATTAGGTCTAAGTGTAACGCTAAGAGGTGAAAAAATGTATGCCTTCTTGACAAAATTACTATTTTTTACTTTTGCACAAATACGCGATTTTCGTGGTTTATCTTTACGAAGTTTTGATAAAGCGGGTAATTATACATTTGGTCTAAAAGAACAATTAATTTTTCCTGAAGTTGACTATGACGATGTTGATCGAACAGAAGGTTTTACTATTAATATTGTTTTAGAACAATCGTCTCCTAAATATCAATCAAAATCAATTGATAAAATTTTAAACGGCATGATTCTATTTAAATTTTTACGATTCCCATTGAATGATTGTGGTTATTATGAAAAGCATTCTTCGTTTTCTGAGGTTAGCCAGGTGTGGGACCGAAAACGCCATTTAAAACGGAAACGTTGGTCACAAGAATAGATAAATAATACTTAAATTTAAGAAGGAGATAAATGTGGTAACTGATACTATTTCAGATATGTTAACACGAATTCGAAATGCGACAATGGTAAAACATCAAATTGTTCAGATTCCTGTTACGAAAATGTCACTAGCAATTACAAATATTTTAAAAGAAGAAGGTTTTATTGAAGATTTTGAACCTTATCAAGAAGGTAACCGCGAATATTTATTACTATCACTAAAATATACTGGAAAATCAAGAAATCCGGTTATAAGTCAGATAAAACGAATAAGTAAACCCGGATTACGTGTTTATAAAAATTCAAAAGAACTACCTAAAGTACTAGATGATTTAGGGATTGCGATTGTGTCAACATCAAAAGGTGTTATGACAAATGGAAAAGCTAAAGATTTAGGAATTGGCGGTGAAATATTATGTTATATTTGGTAAATTAAGGAGTTTTAAAGATGTCACGTATAGGAAAATTACCCATTATCATTCCAGATAATGTTACTGTTAATTATGATGATTCAAAAGTCACCGTGCAAGGAAAATTTGGAACTCTTCAAACAGTTATTCCAGAAACAATTGGAATTCAACAGGAAGATCAAATTTTAAAAATAAGTTTAATCAATGAAGCACGTAATCTTCGTGCATTACATGGTCTATATCGTACTTTAATTAATAATATGATTGTGGGTGTTTCTGAACAGTTCCAATTAACATTAATTTTAAAAGGAGTAGGATACCGGGCAGCCGTGCAAGGAAAAGAAATTACACTAAATTTAGGGTATAGTCATCCTGTTAAAATGGATATTCCTGAAAATATATCGGTTGAAGTTGTTCAAAATACAACTATTAATTTAAAATCGTGCGATAAAGAAAATTTAGGATTATTCGCTTCTAAAATTCGGGCTTGGCGTCGTCCAGAACCATATAAAGGTAAAGGAATTTTATACAAAGATGAGCAAATTCTTCGTAAAGCGGGGAAAGCCGGTAAATAATTAAGTTTAAAATCGTTAATTATTGGTCTTAAGTGGAATCCTTTTATACTTTTAAAAAATTAAAAATTACAATTATGAAATTGTCAAAACGAACTCTATTAAAACTAAAAAATAAAAATAAGAAGTTAAAACCAAACAAGTATAAAAAATTAAAGCGTCAAGCTTTACGCGGGAATGTAAAAGGAACTGTAGAACGTCCCCGATTATCTGTTTATCGTTCAAATGAGCATACATATGCTCAAATTATTGATGATACTAATTCGAAAACTTTACTAGCTTGTTCGACATTAGACCGCTCTATTAAATTAAGTTTATCCACGGGTCGTACATGTGATGCATCACGACTTATGGGTGAAAAATTAGCTGAATTGAGTTTAAAAAAGAATGTTACGAAAATTGTCTTTGATCGTGGTCCATATTTATATCATGGTCGTATAAAAGCTCTAGCAGATGGGGCTAGAGCCGGTGGTTTACAGTTTTAAATTCAAATTTGTAAATAAATAAGCACAAATTAAATATATTTTATGAGTAGTGATTTAAAAAAGATAAATAAAAAGAATTCTCGACGTAATAATAATGTTCAAGAACCCAAATTTGTAGAACGACTAATTAAAATTAGTCGAGTTTCAAAAGTAACAAAAGGGGGTAAAAAATTAAGTTTTCGTGCTGTAGTGGTAGTTGGAGACGAAAATGGTAAAGTTGGGGTCGGGGTTGCAAAAGCAGATGATGTTGTAAATGCATTTAAAAAAGCAAAGACGGATGGTCGAAAAAATTTAGTTCAATTTCCTTTAACAAAATCATTGACTATTCCACATCATGTTACTGGAAATTTTGGAGCTTGTAAGGTATTTATGAAACCTTCAATAGAAGGTTCAGGTGTAATTGCTGGTGGAGCCGTTCGAATCGTCCTAGAAGTTGCTGGTGTAAAAAATGTAATTGCTAAACAACTTGGTTCAAATAATCTTTTAAATAATGCTCGAGCGTCAGTATGCGCTCTGAATAGTTTAACTACAAAATCTCAAATTGCAAAAAAGCGTAATTTAAATTTAGAATCAATTAATAACTAGTAAATAGATAAAACAATGAAGATTAATAAAGAATTTAAAGATATTTTATTAAATCGTCTGTTGTTTAGTTTGGCAATCTTATTTGCCATTCGACTTGGAACCTTTCTCCCAGTTCCTCGAATTAATCATAATGAATTAGCGTTTTACTTAGAAAGTCATTCGGTTGCTAAAAATTTAATTAGTACATTCTCAGGTGACAATACTTTTATAATTGGAGTATTTACATTAAATATTTTTCCTTACATTAATGCTACAATCTTTATCCAATTACTTATCGGATTTTCTCCAAGGCTTGCCAAATTACAAAAAGAAGGTGATTTTAGTGGCCGGAGGTCGATTAGTAGGTTAACGCGATTAATTACTTTAATTTGGGCTATTATACAGAGTGTTGGAGTAGTTTTATATTTAAAACCAATTCTTTTTGACTGGAGTTTTAGTTTAGCCTCAGAAATAATCTTATGGTTAACTAGTGGTGCTATGATAGTTTTATGGTTAAGTGAACAAATTACAGAGTATGGATTAGGAAATGGTACCTCATTATTAGTATATACAAATATTATTTCAAACTTGCCAAATATTTTTAAAAAGCTTGTTCTAGAGAATAATGAGGATTTTACGGCGTCTTCTATTCTAATAATTAGTTTATTAGTATTTACCTCTTTATACGGAATTGTATTTTTACAGAAAGGTATTAGAAAAATCCCATTAATTTCATCAAAACAGTTAAATCAAGTGTCGGTACAAAACGGAACGGAGACGTATCTGCCTTTGCGGTTAAATCAAGCAGGTGTAATGCCAATTATTTTAACAACAGCATTTTTAGTAATTCCTAATTATATAATTAATTTAGGAATTTTTAAATGGTTGAACTTTCTAACTTCATTTAAATTATTCTATTGGATTGGTTATGTTTTGTTAATTTTGACATTTAGTTCTTTTTATTCATCGGTTGTTTTAAAACCAAAAGATTTGTCTGATCAACTTCAAAAAATGGCTGTTTCAATACCTGGAATACGCCCCGGTTTACAAACAACATTTTACTTAAAACAAGTGATTAAGCGAATAACATTATTAGGAGCAACATTATTAGCCATTATTGTAGTTGTACCAAATTTTATTGAATCTACATTAAATATTAGTGGGCTAAGTAATTTAAGTACAACTTCACTGTTAATTTTAGCAGGTGTAATTTTAGATTTAATTCGTGAAATTGAAAATATTTATTATTCAACAGTTTACGATGATATGTATCAATAAGTTATAAACAATTATTTAAATTAATAAACATCAATTATGAAAGTTCGTCCTTCAGTAAAGAAAATGTGTGATAAATGTCGATTAATTAAACGACATGGAAAAGTTATGGTAATTTGTTCAAATCCAAAACATAAACAACGTCAAGGATAATATTTTAAAGGAGTTTAATAATGGTACGATTAGTTGGTGTTGATTTACCAAGAAACAAAAAAGTTGCTTATGCCCTTACTTATATTCATGGAATTGGGCTTACAACGGCAAATAAGATTATTGAAGTAGCAGTTATTGATCCGGATATTAGAGTTTATGATTTAACCACAGAACAAACAGTTGCTTTACGTCAAGCAATTGAAGAAAGTGATTTAAAATTAGAAGGTGATTTAAGACGATTTAATGGTTTAAACATTAAACGATTAAATGAAATAAATTGTCATCGTGGTAAACGTCATCGTAATAGTTTGCCAGTTCGTGGACAACGAACTCGAACAAATGCTAGAAGTCGTCGCGGAGCAAAGAAAACCGTTACTGGTAAGAAAAAATAATTATATTCGTAATAAAATTACTTCAAAATTTTTATATGGCACAAACAAATAGAAGATCAGCTACAAAAAAAAATAGAAATGATTTTACAAGTGGTGTTGTTCATATTCAATCAACATTTAACAATACCATTGTAACAATTACAAATTCAATAGGTGATACCATTTCATGGGCATCCGCTGGAAGTGCTGGATTTAAAGGTGCTCGTAAAAGCACACCTTTTGCCGCTCAAACAGCCGCAGAAAAAGCAGCATTAATCGCCTTAGGTAATGGTATGAAGAATGTTGAGATTTTAGTAAAAGGACAAGGGTCAGGACGCGAAACAGCAATTCGAGCAATTGAAGGTGCCGGATTTGAAATTACGTCAATTCAAGATATAACATCTGTTCCACATAATGGATGTCGACCACCAAAACGTCGTCGAGTTTAGAAGTTTTATTTCTATTAAATGAAATTATGAGTAACCTTTCTATTAAATGTCTAAAATCAGAAAAAATCGAATCTGGTGCATGTCATGGACAATTTCTCATTAACTCTTTAAGATCAGGACAAGGTATTACGATTGGAAATCAATTACGAAGAGTACTTCTTAATGATTTAGGAGGTGTTGCAATTTCAGCTGTTCGAATTGCTGGTATAAGTCATGAATTTTCGACAATTCCAGGTGTCCGAGAAGATATTCTAGAAATTTTATTAAACCTAAAAGAAATTGTCGTAAAAAGTCAGTTACAAACACCACAATTTGGTCGATTAAAGATTCAGGGCCCAGCCGTTGTAACAGCAGATTTAATCCAATTACCGTCAACAGTTGAAATTGTTAATCCACATCAATATATTATGACAATTTCAACGTCTAATATTTTAGAAATTGAATTTAAATTTGAATATGGAACGGGTTATAAACTAGCGTCTCAGAGCTTTTTAGAAGAGAATGAAAATTATTTGCAACTTGATGCAATCTTTATGCCGATTCAAAAAGTTGATTTTAAAATAGAAAATGTTTATGACAATTCGAATAATATTACAGAACGGTTAATTTTAGATGTATGGACGAATGGTAGTATATCCCCTAAAGACGCGATCAAATGTGCTGCTAAAATTACAATTGATGCATTTACCTCATTGATTGAAAATGAAGGGACAGATTCAATGAATCAAATTGATTCAGATACTTCTTCAATAAATATTGAGCCATATACGAACATTGCAATTGAAGAATTACAGTTGTCAGTACGTGCCTATAATTGTTTAAAAAAGGCACAAATTAATACGGTTGGAGATATCCTTCATTATTCTCCAGAGAGATTACAAGAACTTAAAAACTTTGGTCGAAAATCTGCAGACGAAGTTTTTTCCACATTAAAAAATAAATTAGGTATTATTTTAAAATAAATATCCTATTTTTTTATTCTCCATAAAAAAAATTATGAATTCATTAAATAAAACATTTTTGCCAACTCAAGATTACAAAAATCGAAATTGGTACATTATTGATTGCAAAGGTCAAACTTTGGGCCGACTTGCAACAACTATTACAAGCTTATTAAAAGGTAAAGTAAAGTCTCAATATCATCCATCTGTAGATATTGGGGATTATGTTATTTTGATAAACGCTGATTCAATTATTATTAACGAAACAAGTAAACATTATCTTGTTTACAATCCAGGTCGACCAGGTCACTCATTAAAAGTTAAAAATGCTTCAGATTGTCTTCCAAGTTTAACAATTAAAAGAGCAGTTAAACGAATGTTAGCTGAAACTGAAGCAAAAAGATTAATGACACGTTTACGAATTTATAACGATCAAAATCATCAACATCAAGCACAGAATCCAATTGAAATTAATGTTTCAGATTTGTATTCGACTATTAAATAGGGATTCGAAAAATTAAACTAGTGAAAATTATGTCAGAATTAATTTATCAAAAAAAAAATATTGGGCTTGGGAAACGAAAACAAGCTGTTGCACGTGTTTTTATTGTTCCTGGAAGTGGTCAATTAACTATTAACAAAGTTTCAGGAAATAAATATTTACAATATAATGATACTTATCTAAATACTGTTTGGAATCCGCTAAAATTATTAAATTTGGATCAACAATTTGATATTATAGCTATTGTTAAGGGTGGTGGTCTTACGGGTCAAGCGCAAGCTATTCAACTAGGTATTGCAAGACAATTGTGTAAGATGGACTCACAACATCGATTAGTTCTAAAACCTTTTGGATTATTAACCCGTGATTCGCGAATCAAAGAACGTAAAAAATATGGTTTACGAAAAGCGCGAAAAGCACCACAATACTCAAAACGTTAATTTTTTTAATTTTTATAAACTATGCCAAAATCAGATATACATCCTACATGGTCAAAAGAGACGCCAGTTTTATGCGATGGAAAGCCACTTTGTTTAATTGCGTCAACAAAAAAGGAATTACAAGTTGATATGTGGTTAGCAAATCATCCATTTTATACAAAATCGCAAGTTATGGTAGATAGTGAAGGTCGAGTTGAACGATTTATGAAAAAATATGGATTAAATTCAACGGATCAATAATTCAATAATAATTTTTAAAAATTTATGCCAACTATACAACAACTAGTTCGTTCAAGACGTATACAAATCAAGAAAAAGACAAAATCGCCCGCACTTGTGAATTGTCCACAGCGTCGAGGTGTATGTACCAGAGTTTATACAACAACACCAAAAAAACCAAACTCAGCAATTCGAAAAGTTGCTCGGGTACGTTTAACTTCTGGTTTTGAGGTAACAGCTTATATTCCGGGAATTGGTCACAATTTACAAGAACATTCCGTTGTTTTAATTCGTGGAGGTCGAGTAAAAGATTTACCTGGGGTTCGCTACCATATTATTCGTGGGGCATTAGATACTGGAGGAGTAAAAGATCGAACTCAAGGTCGATCAAAATATGGCGTTAAGAAACCAAAATCATAAGAATTCTTAACATCAATTAATAGAGAATGATAATAAAAAATATTTAGTAAACATATTATGTCACGTAGAAATATTTCAAAAAAACGCTTTCCAGAAACGGATTCTATTTATAATAGTTATTTAGTTAGTTTACTTATTTCTCGAATTTTAAAGTCGGGTAAAAAAACTACTGCTAAGAATATCGTTTATGAAGCGTTTGAAATTATTAAACAGAAAACGAATGAAGATCCGTTACAAGTTTTTGAAAAAGCAATTCGAAAAGCTAGCCCTATTGTTGAAGTTAAAGCTAGACGAATAGGTGGTTCAACTTATCAAGTACCTATTGAAGTTAGTGGGTTCCGTGCAACAAACTTATCGTTACGATGGATTATTCAATATTCAAAACAACGTGTTGGGCGAAGTATGTCAATCAAATTAGCGAATGAAATCATTGACACAGCTAATGAAATTGGTAATACTATTAAAAAGAAGGAAGAAACACATAAAATGGCAGAAGCTAATAAAGCTTTTGCACATTTCCGATATTAATTTTTATTTATTCTCGCTAAAAGCTTAACATTTATTCATAATTTTAAATTTTAAAGGATTTTTATAATGGCACGTGATAAATTTGAACGTACGAAACCACACGTTAATATTGGTACTATTGGTCATGTTGATCATGGAAAAACAACTTTAACAGCGGCAATTACAGCCACATTAGCTTTAGAGACTGGTGGTGCAGTAAAGGCTTATGCTGATATTGACGGGGCTCCAGAAGAACGAGCACGTGGTATTACGATTAATACAGCACACGTTGAATATGAAACCGAAAATCGACATTATGCTCATGTAGATTGTCCAGGTCACGCGGATTATGTAAAGAATATGATTACTGGTGCAGCACAAATGGATGGGGCTATTCTAGTAGTTTCTGCAGCTGATGGACCAATGCCACAAACTCGTGAGCATATTCTATTATCAAAACAAGTAGGTGTTCCAGATATCGTTGTATTCTTAAATAAACAAGATCAAGTTGATGATGATGAATTATTAGAGTTAGTAGAGTTAGAAGTACGTGAATTATTATCTGCTTATGATTTTCCAGGTGATGATATTCCAATTTGCCCAGGATCAGCATTACAAGCTATCGAAGCAATTTCTTCTAACCCCAGTATTAAACGAGGTGAGAATCCATGGGTCGACAAGATTTTTGCTTTAATGGATGCAGTTGATGAATATATCCCAACACCTGAACGCGATACAGAAAAAACATTCTTAATGGCAATTGAAGATGTTTTTTCAATTACAGGACGAGGTACCGTTGCAACAGGTCGTATTGAACGTGGAGTTGTTAAAGTTGGTGACAACGTTGAAATTGTTGGAATTGGTGAAACACAAACTACAACAATTACTGGTATTGAAATGTTCCAAAAAACTTTAGATGAAGGTTTTGCCGGTGATAATGTTGGTATCTTATTACGTGGGGTTACTCGTGAAGATATTGAACGTGGTATGGTATTAGCTCAGCCTGGTACAATTACTCCACACACAAATTTTGAGTCTGAAGTATATGTTTTAACAAATGATGAAGGTGGACGTCGTACACCATTCTTTACTGGTTATCGACCTCAATTTTATGTTCGAACAACCGATGTAACTGGTGCTATTACAGAATTTACAGCTGATGATGGTTCAAGTGTTGAAATGGTAATGCCAGGTGATCGAATTAAAATGACTTCTGAACTAATTTACCCAGTTGCCATTGAAGAAGGTATGCGTTTCGCGATTCGTGAAGGTGGTCGTACAATTGGTGCTGGAGTAGTTTCTAAGATTGTTAAATAATCAAAAAATTTTATGGAAATAAAAACGAATGCCAAGATTCGTGTACGATTAGAATCGTTTAATCACGACCTTTTAGTAAGTTCTTGTCAAAAAATAAAAGATATCTTAACAAATACATCTTTAAATTCGATTGGCTTGGTGACATTGCCAACGTCAAGACGAATTTATTGTGTATTAAGATCGCCTCATGTAGATAAAGATTCACGTGAACACTTTGAAGTTCGTGTTCATAAAAGAGTTTTAGAAATTTATTATGATCCTGAAGTTCCTATTTTCGATTTATTAACTGAAATTGATTTAGCACCTGGAATCTTCTATCGAATTTGTCTATCTTAACTATCTTATTCTTGAAAGAAACAAAATAGAATTTAATTATTCTTAATTTGTCTCTTTCAAGAATAATTTAATTTATTCAAGAATACCAATTATGGTACACTTATAATAGAAGTATAGTTGGCGGTATGGCCAAGTGGTAAGGCAGTGGATTGCAAATCCTCTATCCCCAGTTCGAATCTGGGTGCCGCCTTGATAATTACAACTATACTCTTGCATTAATTTAATTACTAGTATATAATTGAACTAAAAGCTATGGGAATGTGGTGAAATTGGTAGACACGACGGACTTAAAATCCGTTGCCTAGTGATAGGCGTGAGGGTTCAAGTCCCTCCGTTCCCATTTATAAGGTTTATAAAATAGGATTATAAAGTTTTTTAATTATTCTTATATTATTTAAACGTTAGACTCATCTAGGGATTATGAAAAATAAAGAGTACTAACCTTTAAATTTTGCTGCTTCTTTAATCCTACAGCTTTAACGATATTATCAATAATATCTAAACTTGCACAAACGTAGTCATTACATCTCAAATCTTCAAGGGTATCGCTTGCACTGATTAGAATGTCCGCCCCAGAAAGACCAGTTTTCACTATTTTCCCAACCTTCTTGGCGTCTTCAATACCTCCTCATACAGTCGCAGTTACACCACGAAGAATATCGTAAGAAGCAAACATAATTCTTGATCCGATTCGATTCCATCTTATATGAAATTAATAATAATTACTAAACGATCATGATCATAATGATGATTACATACTAAGTCAAGGGCAGCTTTCTATTGATAAAAGTCAATCTTTCAATTAAAGGGAGTTTAAAATGTCGTTCAAATCCAAGTAACTCAACGTTCTTTTTTAGTAAATTACCCGCTCTCAGTTAAATAAATTTTTGATATTTCAAGAGGTCAAATGCTATATTTTGATATGATTATAGAAATTTGGAAAAGTGAATTTATTTTTTCACTTTCCCCAAATTAATAAGTTTCATCATTATAATTTTTAATTAAGATACCCAACCATAACTATGTAAACCTTTTCCTAAAAAATTAACACCTAAATAACATATCCAAATAACGAAGAATCCTAAACCACCTAAGATAGCAGTTTTTCTACCTTCCCAACCTTTAGTTAAACGCGCATGTAAATAGGTAGCAAAAACTAACCACGTTATTAAGGCCCAAGTTTCTTTTGGATCCCAACTCCAATACGAGCCCCATGCTTCATTTGCCCAAACACCACCTGAAATAATGCCAATTGTTAGAAAAGGAAAACCTAAACCGATAATTCGATAACTCCAGTTATCTAAACTTTGTAATAATTTTAATTTTCCTAATTCTGAAATCTCAGTTGAAGATGAAATCACTTTTGCCTCATAATAATCTAACATTACATTATATAAAGGTAATGAAGAATTATCAACCTGTTTTAAATCGATCTCCTTATACCGAGAAATAACCAAAAATAAAATAGATAATAATGATCCCATTATTAATGTAGCATAACTTAATAACATCATACTTACATGCATCATCAACCAATTTGACTGTAAAGCTGGGACCAAAGGACTTGACTTTTGCATCTCCGGCGAAAGAGTTAGATTTGCGAATCCATTAATTAATAAAGTAATAGGAATTAAAATTGATCCTATTAAACGACTATTTGTTTTATTTTCTAAATATAAATAAATTGTTAAAAGTGTCCATGTTAAAAAGAGTAATGATTCATATAAATTACTCAATGGAAAATAGCCTGCGACAATCCATCTTGAACTCAGGATAAAAAAGAGTAGTAAATTTGCTATTAGTGTACTAGCTCGACCAATGGTAGACAACCATAGTTTTTCTCGAAAGAAAAATAAATTAACCCAATAAATCACCATTGCAACTAATAAAACGCCAAAAACGATATTTGATAAAGAATTTTGAATTTCATTCCAATCCATGAAATTTCTCCATTAAAGAATTTCTACATAAATTATATTATATTATTGTACTAGAAAATTACTTGATTATAAACTATTCGCAAGGCTTTTATTGACAGTCCGTAAAATAGAGAATTTTTAAATTTTCAATTGACATTAAATTGTCTGTCTGAGTATGATAACTTTAATTTAAATAAACTTATAATTTTATG
>Ga0209955_1000080_pt1 | contig 40036 bp, 52 predicted proteins | sample SalPonA_A_H2O_MG_FD_185716 | JGI IMG/M metagenome (GOLD analysis project Ga0209955, IMG submission 185716) | Water microbial communities from South San Francisco under conditions of wetland restoration - Salt Pond MetaG R2A_A_H2O_MG (SPAdes)... | ecosystem: Environmental > Aquatic > Non-marine... | reverse complement strand
GTAACATATAACATGGCAAAAGAACTTTGGGTAGAAAAATACCGTCCAGACTCCGTATCGTCTTATGTATTCAAAGACGAATCACAACGCAAACAAGTACAAAACTGGATTGACGATGGCGGCATTCCGCATCTTCTATTCTCTGGTTCACCAGGCACAGGTAAAACCACTCTAGCACGAGTTCTTATGGCTGAACTAGAAGTAGAGAAAGGCGATATTTTATATATCAACGCCAGTCGTGATAACGGTGTTGAAATGATTCGTAAGAAGATTACAGCCTTCTCTGAAACCATGCCGTGGGGTGATTTCAAAGTCGTACTCCTAGATGAGGCTGACCATATCTCTCCAGAAGGTCAGGCAGCCCTTCGTGGTGTAATGGAACAATATCATGCGAGTGTGCGATTTATTCTAACATGTAACTATCCTAACCGTATCATTCCAGCACTACATAGTCGTTGTCAAGGCTTTCATATTGACCAACTAGACCATACAGAATTCACCGCTCGTATTGCTGAGATTCTTATTACAGAAGGTGTTGAGTTTGACCTAGAAACACTTGACAGCATTGTTCGTGCTAACTATCCTGATATGCGTAAGAGTATCAATACCGTACAAATGAGTATTGTTGATAACGTACTAGTCAAGGCAGAAGACGAAGGCGCAAGTGCTGAGTGGCGTATGGGTATGGTTGACCTATTCAAAGCGGGTGACCTTACCAAGGCTAGAAAGTATATTATCGCACATGCTCGTGCCGACGAATACGAAGACATTTACACATGGTTGTATCGTAATCTAGATATCTATACTAGTAATGATGACCAATACGATGAATGTGTTCTAGCGATTCGCAATGGTCTAGTAAAACATACACAAGTGGCTGATGTAGAAATTAATCTTAGTGCGACTATGGTTGAAATAGCAAGAGCAATACGATGAGAAAACAATTACGAAATGGAAAGATAGCAGTCATTCATACCAACAAACATGGTGGCGGATGGTACTCGTGGCATAATATAACCGAGTTACTGTTTGACCCTACATTAGTAGAAATGATTGAGCGTGATGCTGATGCCGATGAAATTATTGAGTACTGTCAAACAGCATATGACCCTGATGGATACTATGATTCTGCTGATAGCTTAACTGTTACATATGTTGACACGAGTGATAGTTTCTATATTGATGAATACGATGGATGCGAGACGGTTGTATTGAAATCCACATTCAAATGGATATCGGCGGTATAAATATCAGTGACAATGCGATTCATCAATATGCACAATAAAAATTTCGCCCAAGAGATATTAATGGTGAGGTCAGCAAGGCATCGTTCTTTGTCATGGGAAAATACTGAAATGAATCCAAATAATCTATTGCCATTTATAAGTCTATTAACTGTTGCTCTCGTACCTACAAGTGAGATATACTTTTTGGTGACAAATGTTATTATCTATTGGCAAGCAATGTGGTATGATATAAAACGATTATACTCTGATATTCAGTGGTTGATAATTCAAACTCGGCTGCCGAGTAATATGGATTCAAATATTTAAAGGTAAATACATGTTAGACACAAATAAATTTAAATCCTTTGTTGTAAATGACAAAGCTAGAGCATATAAACGTGGATTCATTGATTTGGAAATGAAGTTGCTTGATGCACAACAACAAGTCAATGAAATAACTACTATTCTTGAATTGGGAATAGGTTCTGGTAGAAAACAAGAATGGTGGAATGATGCAACTACAAATAATACACTAGTAGCTGGAGTTGACCATTTTGATTTTAGACACGAAGAGTGTGCTGAATGGAATAAATTTGACAAATGGAAGCGTAATCAATTAATGGCTGAAGAGTCATTTGCTACTAGACCTAGAATAAAGCCTTTGTATAGGTTTACAAGTTATTCAACTGATACTGTTAAAGCAGTACATTCAGCATTGAATACATCAACAATTGATGTTATACTGGATGACAGTTGCGAAGCAAATTATCCAGCACAAAAAGATGCATTGCCTGTGTGGAAATCTAGTTTGTCTCCAACTGGGTGTTTCATCTCAGAAACTCCTGATGGCAATGGAACTCCAGCGTGGAGGTCAGTATCTCATGAGCAACGAATGCAAAATTTTGCTGAGCTAACTGAGATGGGCATGATTATATTTGATATGTCAGAATACCGGACAGACCCACAGGAAGATTTTGCATCCAACTACTTAGGATTCTATGCTCATGATTTGAGTGTTTATCAATCTGTCATAGATGAGTATAGTAAACATATTTTGAAATAATGGCATCATCGGGCAAAGATTCAATAGACAAATGGTTTCTATATGACACAACAAAAGATTTGAAATTTCATGACCTTGTATGTGTCACAGCCTATGAAGACGGCCATTATATGTTGACGTTGTACGAACATGGCGGAGAAATATTTAAAAATATTCCTCTGCCTGCCAAATATTTTGAACCATATGCTTTGGCTATATCGTTAGAAGAAGCTATGATAGAAAAGTTAAAGAGAACATAACATGAAAGTAAAAATAGGACCGTATCCATCTAGATTAATATCTTATGTGTATACCAATCATATGCAAAAGAAGTATGGGTTTGATTGGCCTGAACCAGAAAATCAAACTAGGTATGAAAGATTTCTAGATAAACTGGAAGACTTCATCCAAACACTGTATTCACCTATCAACTACTTCTTGGACAATCGTGAGCAAAAAGTGTCCGTTAAAATCGACCGTTGGGATACGTGGAGTGCCGATCATACGTTATCTCATATCATTGTGCCTATGTTAAAACAACTTAAAGAAACCAAGCACGGTGCTCCTTGTGTAGACGCTGAAGATGTACCAGAAGAGTTGCGTCCGCCAGAAGGATGGTATGAAGACTATAGTACTCGTGGAGAAACTGACGACAACTGGTTTGAACGTTGGGACTGGGCCATGGACGAAATGATTTGGGCATTTGAGCAAAAGATGCTAGCCGACTGGGAAGAACAGTACTACGGTGAATGGGTAGAAGACGCTTCTAAAACATTTGGTGGCTATCATAAGAATCCAGACGATGAAGGTCGCCAAGCACACCAAGAGCGTATGAGCAATGGGTTCAGATTGTTTGGCAAGTACTACGAAGGATTATGGGATTAATCTAAAAAGTTCTTGACAACCAATACATATTACTCTATGATCATTATATAAGTTAATGAGAGGGGGAACATTATGTCCATGAATATCACTACTCCTGCTATGTCACATGCTCGCATTGAAGAAATGGAAGCAATGTGCTTTTCTGACTTTCATAAAGACGTATACGGTTATCGTCCGCGTGGTACAGTGTGGGATTCATGGGTCAACATGAGCACTGCGGCGTTTAATGATGCTCTTGATGCTATGTTTGACAAGATGGAAAATGACGATAAGGCTCGTGAAGAACAAGAAGCCGAAGCATTGATAGTATTCAAGAAAAAACTTGCTGATACAATGAGCGAATACAAATGCGATTGGAGAAAGGCATTAGACCGTTTAATGCTTGCCGAAGAGAATGAAATCAATGTAGGATTCTATCTTTGGAACCAGCAGATTTCATATGCTAAACAGCGTGAGATTGAAGACCTTTACTACGACAAAGTTTAAGGAGTTTAGTATGGTAACTATAGATAAAGTCATTCAAGAAGCGGTATTGGACCGTGCCAATATTGACCCTAATACTGCTGAAGTCATTTGGGAGTATGTCGCTGAAGATGTGAAATACAGATTAAATGAGACATATGATGAAACACGCATAGACACGGTAATGAAAATATTCAAGAAAACCTATGAAGGAGTGGTATAATGGTCACAGTAGCGATAGATAAATATGTTGAAATCAACCAAGATGATGTGGAATGGAATCAAGTTGCTGAGAATCAGATTGAGCATTATCCTAGAGCAACATTTGAGTTGAGTGCTGATTGTCCTTCTACAGTAGCAAAACAAATAATGAAAGCATATGATGCTGGATATTTCAAATTAAAAGCATATATTCCTGAAAGTCAAATTCTTCAGGAAATGATATCGGGTAGAATAAAAATAGATGAATAGAAAAATAATCGCAGATTTGGGTGGGTTTATACAAGAACGATATGGAGTGAATCTTAAAGAAGATATCACTCTTCTTTCGTTTTTTACGAAAGTAGTAGAACGAATTGATGATCAAGTGTTGTCTAATTATTTCAGTGGGCAAGATGATGGATGGCATAGTGGTTCATCATTTGAAACACGCCGAACAGGTAAAGAATTAGTTGAGCGTATCAACAATATGAATGCCGAAAAAATTCTTGATGTTGGCTGCGGCGGCAATGAGTTGAAGCAATATTTTGGTGATAAACTAACTGGAATAGACCCATACAATACTAATGCCGACATACAAGTAGGCATCATGGAGTACAAGACTGACATAAAGTATGATGTTGTATTGATATTAGGCAGTCTAAACTTTGGCGATGAGAAAACTATATTGCTTCAGTTAGCAAAAGCTGTTACAATGTGTAAAGCTGGTGGCAAGATATTTTTACGAGCTAATCCAGGCATCACTCATGACCATGATAAAGCAAAGTGGATTGACTTCTATGAATGGTCACACGAGAAGGTGGAAGAGTTTGCTGAACAGCTTGGATGTACAGTAAATGAGTTAGGATGGGACCATGATGAATCAGATGAGCATCGGTGGGGCAATCGCATCTATGCTGAATTAACTAGAAACGCATTTAGAAAATGATTAATTTAAAAGAATATGATGTAGAGAAAATATTTCTAACAGACTTTATAGGAGGACATGGTGGTGATTTTTTCATCACCTTGTTTGCTGGTTGTAATACGGATTTCATAGGTCATTTTGATTATGATAGACTTGTAAAACGATTGACAGAACATCCATCTACATTTCCCGGTAATAACTTTGGTAAGAAAATGATAAACACCACAGTTGATGAGTTTGAAAATGAGTGTTCTATAGATTTAGAAAAGTTTGGTAAAAAAACTAATAAGTGTGTAAATGTTTGTACCCATCCTTTAACCGGTCCATCAGATAATATAAAGTTTCTGAAATCTGTTTTTGGCAATATGCACATTCAACGAATACGATTGGTGCCGTTTACATTTCAAAGCGCATTGTGGTACGTTTGGTTTTTTGAAAACAAAAAAACAAATTTATCAAAAGAAATAATGGAAAATAGAATTGATAATATTCTAGTTGAAGTATCGCATCATATGCAGACAAGTGAAAATGATATAGTACTAGACCATATAGATATAACGCTAAATAATCCAGAAGCATTATACGATTTGTGTAAAAACATATCATCTGATAACATAGATAAAAATATGTTTGACTATAGTTTGAATACATATTTACAAGGCAAAGTCACCGAGTTCAAAGCATGGTATGAAACTATTCAACAACAAGACTATTTCGAAGAGTTGAAAGATACTTACCAATCTAAAGTTTCAGATAATAAAAAGTTTAGGGTAACACATGGCAACCGATAAAAAATTTAGTGCATACGACTTTACAAAAACGCCGTATGATGATTTAGTGCGAGTAGGACAACGCAACATGCTTTACCGTGATATGTTCACGGTAAGTTGGTTATTAGGACGATTCTGTAACTACAACTGTAGTTACTGTTGGCCGTATGCTCGCAGTAGTAGAAAGGACCATAGACCAACTGAGTTGTGTCTACACACAATAGATGAAATTAAAAGACAAGCCCGTGATCGCGGATTTAATTCGTTCCATTTTAGTCTTAGCGGTGGTGAACCTACTTTTCACCCTGGCTATCTGGACATTATGGAACACCTAGCCAACGATGTAGAGAATACAAACTACACATCGGTACATATGACAACAAATATGTCTCGTAAGATGGATTGGTTTGAGACATATGTAAAACATGCCGCGAAGTTTCACCGCGCTAGTATTACAGCATCATTACATACCGAACACCTTGACACTCGTGAGAAGATGCAAGAGTTTGCCGACAAACTTATCTTCTGCCAAGAGCATGATGTTCAAGTAACAATCAATCAGGTCATGGTACCAGAATGGTTTGAGCGTGATTGGGAGAATGCCTTATTCTTCCACAATCAAGGCATCAACTGTACCCTTAAGCCACAGTCTGACCCTACAGCAAGTAAGATTGTTGATGGATACACTCCAGAGATGCTGGAGAGACTACACAATGGTATGCCACAGTTGAACTACACTGGTGAGAAAGCACGTAAAGCGAAGTTGGTGACACGTCCAGTCCCTACATTTAAGAAGTCTAGTGACCCTATCTGGTGGCCAGAGTATGAAGATGTGCCAAAAGAATATCAAGTAGAGTTTCGTGACCCAGAAGGCAATCCTTATTGGATGGACCAAGCTGAACGATTTAACGCATTTAACTTTAACAAATTCAATGGATGGGAATGTAGCAGTGGTTACAGAAGTATTATTATTCGTGAGCCTGACGGCAGTATTAAGCGCAGTTACTCTTGTCATGACCAACCGCTAGGTAACATAGAGACAGGATTTCAATTGTTTGATGGACCACAAGTATGTACTACTTCAGCATGTGTGAGTAGTGCAGATAGTAAGATACCCAAACGAAAGCCAGGCACAAAGATGCCGCTATGGCCGGGCGATGAAACTTTTTAATTAATACTATTGACAAGTAAGGCATATTACTCTATGATCATATAGTAAGTTAATGAGAGGTATTTTGCTATGAAAAAAATCACGGGTGTGATGTTATCAGCTATGTTCGCTACTCTTCCAATTTCACATACGTTTGCTGAGGGCGGTGTTGAGTACGACAACGAAACAAAAACAATAATATGGGAAGGTTCCATAGACAAAGTGAATAACTATGTGTTTGAAATTATGGTTGATATGTTTCCTGTAGAAAAGTTGGTCTTGAAAAGATCTCGTGGCGGATTAACCGATATAGGATTTACATTAGGAGATTGGATAGAAGATAAAGCTATTCCAGTTGAAATTGTTGATTTTTGCGGCAGTGCGTGTGCAAATGCAGCAATAAAGACTCCTAAATTATCGGGAGATGGAGCACTATTCTTTCATCTAGCTTATCTTCAGCCGGCGACTGACACTGCTACTAAAAACAATCCCGGATATCAACTTGGACTATCGTCAGTAAATAACTCAAATAAATATCTTGTTGATATGTGGAGAAATAATCCATATATGACTGATTCACTGGTAGAAGAAATAATATCACACTCAAACAACACTAAACTAATAAAGTTGCCTATTTCAGTTGCCAATGAAAACAAAAAAGTCAACATTGTTAAGTAACATTCAAATATAAATCATACACAGGAATATAGACATGAACTATCGCACAATGATTTTAGCTGCCGTAATTGTTTTTTCAGGAGCAGTTATTAGTTATGTTAATTATGTTAATTATGAGTCTGATAAATACAACGTAGAAGGATTGTTACTTGACTCACATGTAAAAACATTGAATTAAAATAAAAAAGTTGTTGACAAGTAAGGCATATTGCGCTATGATCATATAGTAAATTAATGAGAGGGGAAAAATATGTTGTCATTTAAGAATGTTGGATTGATTATGTTAGCTACTGTCAGCACTGTTTCTATGGCCGGGCCGGCGACAGATGTTGAAATAAACTCAGTTAAAAACATACCCAAACTAGAGTCAGGTGTCACATACAAAAACGGTGTCGTTACTTGGGTTGGCCCATTTGAATACGGCGAGCTAATGACATTTGAAGTTCTAACAGAAGGCAAGCGTGTAAATAAAATACGATTTGATTCTAATGGTGGCCGCGCGACCGTTGGCGATAAAATGGCAGAGTTTGTCAAGAATAATAATGTAGAGGTTGAGATTTTACGCTTCTGTGACAGCGCATGTACTACTGTTGCTATCAACTCTCCCAAACTGTCTGGTCCAGGAATTTTAGGATTTCATTTAAGCTATCTGCCTGAACCATCTGGTGATATGATAGGTGATATTGGTTACATGTTATTAAGTGAGAGAATAAAAGATGATAATGCCTCTTACATTAAAATGTGGAAAGATAATCCATACTTAACAGATTCAGATATAGAGTTAATTCTGTCTGAATCAAACATGGATGTAACAATTGACTATTCTGTTGAATATTTGAATAGCAATCTTAAGAAGTAAGATAAACATGTCTAATACAAAAAAATTATTATTAATACATCTATTTGCTCACGCACTGATAATCCCAGCTTTCTTGTACGGCGAAGTTTGGATGTTTGTTGCTAGTTTTTTATGGTGGCAATGGATTGCTGCCACCGCGATTAGCGCAGGATATCATCGTTACTTCAGTCACAAAGCATTCAGAACAGGCAAATGGTATGATTATTATTTTCAAATTATAGGGTTGTTTGCTAATCCAGGGCCGGCGCTTACATGGGCTGGTGCTCATCGTATGCATCATGCATACTCTGACACCGAAAAAGACCCACATAGTCCCAAGTACAAAGGATGGTTCAAAGTTTACACCAGTCAATGGGGAGATGACGCATACATTGAGCGGCGAATGATGAAAGGACTATACAATCCGATATCCAAGTTTTTTTATAAGAACTATTATAAACTCATAATCGCATTAGTTGTTGTGTTATTTCTTATTGACCCATTATTGATGATATTTGGCTGGGCATTAACAGTAGTCCAAGCATTTCATGGATACGGACTAATAAACTGCGTTACTCATTTAACCGGTAAAGCAAAAAATAACGCAATCGCTAATATACTAACTAGCGGTGAAGGTTGGCACAAAAATCATCATGATAAGAGTAATGATTGGCGAATTGGGAAAAAATGGTGGCAAATTGATCCGGGCGCAGTATGGATTAGGGCGATAAAGATATGACATGGAAGACACGCAAAGAGTTGCCAAGACTAAAAAAGATAGATATTAAATTTGATATTGAAAAAATATTAGAAGCATACGAAGAAATAAAAGATAATCCTTGGAATGCATATGATACTGATTATAAAACATTAGGCGACCATTATAAGGGAATACTAAAAAATTCTCCATATCAAGCCGAATCAAAATCATTAATGTCATTAACAGAGTACAATCCAGAATATAAAATAGATAAAAACCGAAACTCGGGTAGTAAATGGGACAAGGTTTATATGAACGGAAAACATGAACTTGATGCTAGATGCTATAATAAAATAAAGTCTGGAATACCTGAATACTTTTCATATATGATACAAACGTTCCAACCTAATGTATCAAGAGTAATGCTTACCAAACTTCAGCCTGGCGAAATGCTAGGGAAACATATTGATCATGACACTAGTATAGGCGTTAGATATCATATACCAATAATAACAAATTCGGACTCGCGCATTGGATTTATAGATGATGATGGCAATGATGTGTTGGCACATTTACCCGCAGATGGAAGTGTTTGGTTTCTTAATCCAGGAATTGTACATTGGGCCGAAAACTTAGGACAAGAAGATAGAATACATTTGATAATAAACATGGATACTCATAGGCTAATAAATGAATGTTAAAACGTTTGAAAACATAAATGCTCTTTATGTAAAAGAACAATTAGAATATTTACTTGCGCTAGCACGGGAAGATACGCACAACAGATACAAAAAAAACTACACCACCGAAATGATGCAGTTAAACTTTGATTATTTGGGTATATCATTTGCATATGACGACAATGACGTGCCCTTTGCATTTTCTACGATTCAACGCAGAGATTGCTACAATGGAATGGTTAGATTATTGAGTAGATTTTATCAATATGTATCACCAGCAGACAGAGCAAAAGTAAAAGGATTGAGAAATCCTGTATTGTCATTTAACAAAAAGGGATGGATTAGAGATTTTACTGCAATAATGCTTGACCAACAAGTAGATTTGTGTGATAATATGAAATATCACAATAACTTTATATCTAGACAGGATAAAAGTCCTGCTATATTAACTAGATTTTTAACGGGAATACACGAAAAGTGCAGGCATACTGATTGGAATCAACATATGACTAAACACAATGTATGTCCTGGTGCACCAGAAGATTGCGCACAATATATATTATGGAGAGGAAAACTATGTCTGCAAATGTTCAATTCTTAAATGTAGATCTAAAAACACTTAGCGACGAAGAGCTAAAACGAATACCTGTCATGGCCGCATATGCGACAAACGTTGTTATTAAAAGACAAGACCTGTCCAAAGATGATTATGCTCGTATTTTGCGTACATGGGGAAAAAATCCAAAGCGTGATTTATGGTTTGAAGACGAAGACAACCACGAAGTCATGTACGTCACTAACAAAATGTTAAAAAACACAGACCGACAGGGACTATTTGCACGTGGCGAATTAGAATGGCACTGCAACGGGGCAGTTGCTATGGACCCAGAAGACTGTGTTACACTATACTGTAAGCAAATTTCAAAAGATCCATGCAATACTACTTTCTCAAACGGAGTAGCGGCATATCATGATTTGCCACAAGATGTCAAAGATAAAATAGAAAATACATATTGTATTTTGTCATCGGACGATAGAAATTTTCATAAGTTGAAAATGGATCACATAATAAAAACTAAACTTCAACCAAGATTGCTAGATGACAGACGAGTTTATGTATTTGGAAATGACGCTGTTCATCCAGACGAACATAAAAATTTACTGCGCACTCAGTCACGAGGAAGAGGTGAAAATACACAAGTATATCAAGATGTAATGGCACGAAAAGAACAATTTAACGATCCCAAGGGATTATGGAGTTGTGTGTATAAACCTTTAGTTCAAAGACATAGACTTACAGGAGTAAAAGGTTTATATCTGCCACTATTAAACGTAGTGGGATTTCACGATGTTCCTAAAGATGAATGGAAAGATCTGTATGAATATCTAAAGAATCATTACATGAATTATACGTATTCGCATGAATGGGAAGACGGAGATGTTGTTTTATTTGACAACACGCAAGGGCTACATAAACGAGATGAGATACCATTAGACGAAAATGGAAATCCACAAGAACGTGAATTATGGCGCGGAGCATTTTGGTATGAAGGTATTAAATAAAGTTCACGATTTTTTCTACGAAACTGACTTAACTGTTGATCATACTTTCTGGGAACCTTATTATAGAGGAAAGTGGATTGATGGGAACATTGCATATAGAAAAAACAAACAGGACGCAATGGGAGATTCTCCTATGGTTAACTTCGAAATACAAAATATCAAAGTAGACAAAGCTTTGCACGACTTCGTTGATGATTTCACAAAGCATTTCGGATTTAAGTCAAATGACTTCAGATGCACGTTTATGAAAATTGACAAAGGAGGTGATCTTCCTGATCATATAGACCAAAAAAGCAAGTTAAGCATAGTCATACCAATTACAAACAATACAGCAACAAATCATTTCCAAGACGAAAATTATGAATTAAATGTCACATTAAGCACTGCTTGTTTATTAAATACAAGAAAAATACACGGTGTGCATATGCCAACGGAGAAACGATTAACATTTCACGTGGGATTCCATGACGTAGAATGGGACGACATTAAACTGAGAGATATATAGATGAATGCGTTACTACTAGCAGCAACATCAAAGCACAAGTCATTTTATTTGTCTAAAAGTTTTGGCATTCAACGGGTTGCATCTGAGTTTAGAGATAGAGGAGTAAAAACACAAGTTGTGCATTATTTCAACTATCTATCGGATGATGAATTAGTTGAACTTGTGAACACTTACTGTAATAAAGATACTTTATTGGTCGGATTTAGTACAGTGTGGTGGGAAAAATATGACGAAGAAGAAAAAACATATGTGATGGAACAAGCCAGAAAGTTGGCAAACTTGGTGAGAGAGAAGAATAGCAGCATAAAGATTATTGCTGGTGGAGGAAGTTGTAAGCTATTCATTGAAGACCAATGGAAAGATATCGTAGATGCCATCTTTGAAGGTATGAGCGAGGATGATTTTATCAAGTATCTTGAAGCTTGCAAAGGAAATATACTTATGCCTATTCCTAATACAGTTATCAACGGAGTGGATACATATAACAATATAACAACAGATTTTAATTTTAATAAAAGCTCTACTAAATATGTAGACGAAGACTACATGGTATCAACTGAAGTGCCTTCGCTAGAAGTCGCACGAGGCTGTATTTTTCGTTGTAAATTTTGTTCTTTTCAATTAAACGGCAAAAAGAAATTTGACTACATAAAAGAACAACGAGCATTAAAAGATGAAGTAATGCAAAACTATGAATCATATGGTATAACAAACTATCTACTGAGTGATGATACTTTCAACGATAGTACCTATAAACTACAAATGATACACGAAGTATTCACAGAGTTGCCATTTCAACTAAACTTTGCTACTTTTTTAAGATTAGACTTATTAAATGCTCATCCCGAGCAAATTTCATTGCTTAAAGAAATGGGCATGATAGGAGCATACTTTGGCATTGAATCATTTCACAAAAAAGCGGCATCTAATATAGGAAAGGGGTTAGACGGAGAAAGAGCAAAAGAGTTATTAGCACAGTTAAAAGATGAATACTGGGGACACAGAATAAAGATTGCTGCAGGATTAATAGTAGGATTACCACACGAGACATATGATTCATACGATAAGACTGTAGAATGGATTTTAGATGAAAATAATAAAGTTGACCAAGTTGTTCCATTTCCGTTGACTGTTATTAATTTAAACAACGCTAGACCTCATCCATGGGAAAGTGAGTTTCAACTAAATGCAGACAAATATGGATTTTATTGGCCAGATAATCATCCGTTTAATTGGCATAATGATATTGGCCCAGTTAAATCATTCGTCGAGGCTAAAAGAGTGTATAAATCATACGAAGAAGCTGTTTCTAAAACCGCAAGATGGAAACAAGGAGGATTCAATTTACTAAAAGCATTTCCTCTTATAAGCTCACAAGACAATTCTCCTAGTTTAGAAGAACTATTGGAAATGAATAGATATAAATATACTAAATACATGAAAAATATAGAAAATAGTCCATCTATATCAGAAAAATATATAGAAGATTACAAGAGACAAATTTTATATACCAGGAGATTTACATGATTTTTAAAACTATTGAAAATATAACAGAAAAAGACATTGACGACTTATACGACGGCACAGTACAAGGCATCATTGTAAATAATGCAACTCCTGAAGATGTAAAGACATTCGGAGAGTTAGAAGAACAGGACCTATACTTGAAAAAAGAAGTTCCAATTGGAACAGACGATGAGACCGAAGACCACGTGTGGCAAGAAGTAGACATGATGTGGCACTCCGATCGGGCATATCTAGATGATGTTCATCCATTTTGTGGCTTATACTGTCATTCTGCTGACGAGGGTTCTAGTCCTACATATTTCACCGATAACTTTACTGCGTGGAATATGCTGTCTGAAGATTTAAAAACTAAAATAAAGGCGCTGGATGAAGTAGAATTTACTGTTCGTAGATATCTTGAAAAAGAAAAATATCCACACACGTTCAGATCTCCTGTATGGGAACGTGCATTTTATATGCACGCCAGAGCTAAACATAAACTATATCGTAACGATGAGTTCGGAGAGTATCTGTTTTACAGTGAAGCATATGCAATTATTGACGAACAATTAAAAAATGAAATAGAACGTACTATATATGTGCCTGAAAACATTTATGCGCACCAATGGAAACCTAACCAATTAGTTGTTTGGAATAACTTTACACTTACACATCGCCGAGACCATACACCGAAACATATTAACAGAAGATTACTTAGATACGCATTTCATAGAAACGAAACATGAACTATTTGAAATATAGTTGCAACATACCGGAATTTGTGAATAACGATTTATTACAATATTGTGATGATATAAGTAAATTCTCACAGCATACAGCTGGTGGAATTGACTTTTCGTATTATTTGCTTATAGGCAATCAGACACTTGACGACTCAGTTTCTATTCAATGGTGTAGACATAATATTCCATTTCAATTTTCAAGATATTGTATTTTTTATTTGCCAGCAAACAAAGGAACAGGAATACATGTAGATGGAAATGTCAACAATGACAGAATCACGGTATTATCTATTCCTATTCTTCCATTAACAAATTATGCATCTACTTTATTTTTTCACGAAGACGGCGAGGTTGTAGATATTGCGAATTATGACACAAGAGAACCCATATTTTTAAATACACAAGTTCTTCATAGCGTATATACACGAGAAGATCGTTTTGCATTACAACTATTCTTTTCTGAACCAATAACATACTTTGCAGATAAAATATGAAAGAAAAAATCGCACTTCTTTACTCTGGCGGAATAGACAGTACGTGGTTATATTACGATATCTTACGTAAAATAGATGATTTCGACCAACTTACATTAGTGCTGTTCAATCGTTTTAACAAACCATTAAAAAAAGCAATTAACTTATACTCCATATTGAAAAATATGTGGGGCGACAAAACGAGTACATTAGAAATATTAGATGTTCCTGAACTTGGGCACAAACAAACAGAGTATGTTATTTCCAATTTAAGTGCCAGATTTGACAGAGTTGTATGGGGAATAAACAAATATCCTACTGACACTAGTATCCGTCCAAAATCTATATTGTATACTGTTACAGATCACACAAACGCATTGGAAAAATATCCAAAACTAAGTATACCATTAATAAATACTGAAAAAGACGAAATAATAAAGAAGTTTTATGAACATGAAATAGAAGAAATTCTGCCATTAACCCATTCATGTGGTTCGGACACAGACAAACCATGTGGAATATGTTTTAACTGTAAAGAAAGAATATGGGCATATAACAAGATAGGAAAAACATTGGATATGGGAATATGAACGAATTTATAACCGAAATAGGTAAATACGAAAAATTTGACATTGTACGAGAATACGTACTTGATTTAGTTAAAGAATACGACAACGTGATACAGGAACATAATCAACTGGCTATTCAATGGGCAGACGTTCCATCATGGAATAATTGTATGGGTTGGCAAAATGGTAAGAGAGAAGAGGACTTTTATAAGATAATTCCAGAACTACAAGGTTCGCCAATTGAAGATTTTATAAACAGTTTGTCATATCCTGTATATAGGTCTAGAATATTCATCACTCATCCCAGAGGCGCGGCATACAGCATACATCGGGATCCATCAAAAAGACTGCATTTGCCTGTATACACAAATGATGAATGTTATTTTATGCAGTATAAATCACAAGATGCCACAGACCCTATTCGTCATTCAAAAATGAAAAGTGATGGCTCTATATACATGGTAGATACAACACAATATCATACTTTTTGTAATAATGGAGATGACATTCGAATTCACATTGTCTGCGGAATAATATAAAAATGAGCCCTGTGGACTCATTTAACAATTGTGCGTGTGTAGTTATATGTGACGAACTTTAATTGGCACCTTTTTGAATGCGTCAATCATAAAGCCTTCTTTATGCTCTTCACGACGGCCACGATCTTCGTTATGAATACCTACACCCATCATTAGGATTGGTCGCTCTCCTTCACCTAATTGAAGTATCTCTTTAACTGTATCAGTATCAAAACATTTATTACAACCAGTACGATAACCTAGCATTGATGAAGTTACGTTAACGAAACCAGCCGCTACGCCTATTGCTTGGTGGAGGTCTTCCTCCATAGCACTTAAAGTAAGACTAGTATGTTTAGTCATTTTGCCACGGATTTCGCTGTTACGGTCGATTTGTGTAACTTCTGGATTTTCAACAAATATTAACAAAAGATGTGCAAGTACCTGTGGGTTTTTACGACCTTTCGCAGTCATTGTAGTTTCGTATATAGATTCAATTATTTCACGATCTTGGATTGCTATAACTGAATAAAAGTCAAGATTCTGCTTGCTAGGACACTGGGTAGCAGACGTAATTATAGTTTCAATATCAACAGATGGCATTTTTTCATCTAACTTCCAGTTACGTTGACAATGTTGGCCTCGGTGAATTGCTTTGACAATAGTAGTATTAATTTCACTCATTGGAGTTCTCCTTTTGTTTACTAACGTATTTATCTGGATACTTGCTTTATATAGTCTGTTATATTGATACTTTGAACATTTTTTGCAACTTCACACAACTGTTGTTTAAAGTTGTCGCGAATTGGGTCAATATTATGTTCCAAAAACTTATCTTCGTTTTTAGTTACATACTCTGAAATAATATCTGGATTAATAGATACACCGAACATGTTTTCTAAATGTTTAAATCTTTGTTTGTATAGAATCTCATTAATGTCAATATTTATGTATCCTGGAATATTTCTCAGTCTTGAAGATGATACATAATTTTTATATTGTGAATTTATATAAAAATCAAGGTCAAATCTAGAGTTAACTAATATACCATTCTTATATGCTAGAAACTTGCATTTGTTAAATCGTTCAGTCAACTCGTTTCTCCAATATTCATCTTCTATTTGACTTATATAGAGTAATCTATCATTGCCTGGACGAGTTGTATGTATGTGGGATTTTAGCCACCAATTTACAAATGCCTTATTTATAGCAATCGTATCATCTGTATACACTTTATACCAGCGAATCATATCAGTTGTAGGAGAATGATATATATGCGTAGGAAGCACTAGAGATTTATCTTTATAATGATGCTTCAATACTGAAGCATCATTAGCACTAATAATGCCACCGTGCATTTTTATTTCATACCCTAGAACATTCTCTGTGAGACATGGAAATAAGTATCTATTACATTCTAATGCTATCTCTGATGACATATACGGAGCGGATAGTTCCACATTAAAATATTTTTTATCTTGATGTATCAGATATGCCAAAAAGTCTCCTGACATTCCAGGCTGATAACTTAGCAAATTAATCAATATCGTACCATTTGCCACAGAAGCGGGCTTTGCCGGGTTTAACTTGTATTACATCTTTCAACAGCGTAGCATCTTTTTCCATAGCCACACGATGATATCTATCACTCACCGTCAAGAAGGGAGAATTTTCATAATCAGGGTCGCCTGAAAACTTAGCATCATCAACATAACGCCAATCACGCTTTCTTGGTTTTAATTTACCTGAAAGATAATTCAAGTCTGCTGTAATATTTTTACATGTATCCCAGAAAAAGTCAAGCTCTAATTCGTCTGGCTCTACACTAGCATATAAATCACCATACAATTCCATATAGTCTTCTGCTGTAGTAATTGGATAATGTGTGTGATTTTCATACCATTTTAATGCTTCATCAGGATAGTTTTTGTGTAAGAAGGTATAATTATGATACAGCACTTTTATTTCCATCTCAGGAAAGAACTCACATAGCACTTCAATCTTGTTATTACTTGGATGAAAATTCAACCAATTGTCGCCTGCTACCGCATGAACATGAACAGGAGATTTTACACCATTACGACTAATACTCTTCCATAGTTCCCATACTTTAAACAAAAAGAAAACATCATTACTAGACCCACGATTTGCCCAATCATCACTTCGTTCATTTTTCCAGTCAGGGTCTTGAAGAACTCGTTGAAGAACCTCTGGTATCATACCTTCAGTGTACATTTTTAAATCCTTAGCTTGACAATGAACTAGTAATATCTCACCCCATGGATTTTTTTCTGAATGTTCAAAAAACTCTTTAACTGTATTATTCATCAATTGCCTCCGATACTCGTAGCCACATTCTGTCGCTTACGTTATTGATTGTTATCATATTTGTTCCTAAATCTTCGCCCATGTACTCATCAAGCACTGCTAGCCACTTGTCTTTGTTCCATGGTTCCATTTCTAAGAATTCACACATTCTTTTGTATTCATTGTAATCCCTATTGACGAACAATGAACCGTAATTTACTATTAAGTGGTCACATGGTAGTTTATGGGAATGTTGCTCTATATTATAGTCGTTCCAACGCTCAGCAATTTGTTGATACACAACGTCCACAGCATGACCGGGCGATTTATCATGATGCTTAATCATGTTGATAGCTAACATCATATCAGTATAATTTGTGTATCCGCTGAAACGATTGATAACTGTCATTACCGCATCATAATCTACTTTATGTTTACGGCATTTATCAACCAACTCGTCATTTAAATCTTCTAGTGTCCGAAACTCTTGCCACCAAATCTTTTTGATAATGTTACTTTGTAAGACATGCATGGCGGTAGCATCATCTTTATTGATATGAACGGTGACTACTTTAAACTCATTGAACAAATCTTGCCAGTACAAATCTTGCCATGCTTCATGGCTTCTATGAACAGGTATTTGGTAGCGTTTCTTTTTCGCAACCATATCCCTAACTTGCTGATAATATTGCTCTTTGTCATCAAAACTTTGTTCTAGTTTATTCTTATTATACCACCATTCTGGCGACCCGTCAAACTCTTTTTCAAGCCAGTTTTTCTGTACATCACTGTCATCATTCATAGTGCCGCGCCAGCTTGGTGTTATACGCCAACGATTATATTCGTTTTGTACACCTTCAAGCTCACCGTCATGATACTGATAATACTTATCATGCTGTCCAATCTGATAGGCTAGCCATTCGCCGCCGAGACCGCCAGCATAACTGATTATTACTTGTGGTATATCTATTTTTTCCATTGTAGTGGGTCCACGCTTAGTTCATTTACGCACAAGTGTTTTGGTGCGTTTATTACATATTCTATACAATCAACTGCTTCTGCCAGTGTCATTACCTTTCTATCTGGATGCTTATGTTGATTGTTCTCTAGTGTACCAAATGTAACATAACTTACTTTTGGTCCACCACTCCATATACTCTTTAATCCTAATGCATTACTAGTGGATTTTAGTGCTTTTTTCTCTTGTTGATAATGCCAATCCGAACCTTTTGTCGTTCTATCCGTTGTTGAGCCAAGAGACACTATATGTAGTGGGTGTTTAGCTTCTGCCGCTGTTTTATACACAACATCTAGTAGTAGTGTCTGGTGATACTGCCATAACGCACTACTATTCAAGAAAATATCATAATCCAGCGCTTTTTTAGCTAATCTTTGCTTGAAGCCATTTTCTGTTAAGTCCCAGCCCCATGTTGTTCTACTGATAAACTCGGTATCTGGCCATCGTTTAGCTATTTCACTGGCAACACCAAACTCTGGATTACCTGTACATAGTATTCGTTTATTCATTGTTATCTACCAAATGAGGACATACTTTTTTATAATCAGTCCCATAAATTCTATCTAGCATTTCTAAATGCTGAATAAGTTTTGATTTTAACTTCTGGTCATGCACCGCTTTTGGTGACATTATGGCAGGAGATATGCAATCTATGGATTCATTCCATTCTATGTCATGCTCATCACACCAATCTGTTAGCTCTTTTATTCTACCATAGTTTAGTGACATTGGCAATGGTGTTACTACCATTTTCATATTAGGCATCATTGATTTTCTTATCTTAATCAAGTTGTTAGATACATGATTCCAACTTGCACCTGCTCTGATATATTCGTACAACTCGCCTTTGGCGTCTAGACTTATGGTAAGCCACACACATTTGAAATGTTTGAATATAGGCATCCAACTTTCTATATCTTGTGTACCATTTGTAATAAAATGTAGTTTTATATTATGTGATGCTTCACTCTCAACTAGATATTCAACACACTTTCTAACTTCAGGAATGAGAAATGGCTCTCCGCCAGTAAATTTAACTGTTTTAGCATCAAGAAGATATGGATAAAAATATTCAATGTTTAATCCATCTTGCTCTTTAAATGCTTTTGCTTTTCCCATGCCAGCGCCATGAAACGTTTGGGCTATTTCATCATGTTTAAATGCTTCTCGTTTCCACGTAGAGCTACTATGTGCTCCACACATTTTACATGCTAGATTGCAAGTAACATTCAGTTTAAAGTCCCAGTATTCTATACCTTCAGCATTAGCGAACTGTCTATCGTCAACTGCTCTTGAACGCATACTAGTTTTGCCAGATTCTTCTCCTAACTTGCATTCTTGGCATCCAGTAGGCCATCCGTCTTTAAGTCCTTCTTTAATTCTAGCAAACTTGCTTTTCCAAGCTTGCTCATCAGTATAAAGTGTGTAAGGCTCATCAATATTCTTCCATGCACAACATGGGTCAACTGAGCCATCACTGCGTATAGTCATTGCATGGTCAACAAATGGGCACTCTGGCATTATACATATCCCTTAAACTCTGGACAAGCATCTAGTAAGTCCATATTTTGTAGTGTGTCTGTCTTTTTATTATATGCTACGAATTCATGCCAGTACTTATCGTGCCAATCTTCAGCCATCATATACTTCAACGTATCAGCCACTTTTGGCCAATCACCATAGTTTTGTAAATCTTTGTACGCCCGCTGTTTCAATTCTTCAGGTAATACACGGACATTTAATGCATATGGATGATTCAAGATGTTCAGGTATAACTGACTCTGTTCCAATCCCATGCTCTCCATCCAATCTAATAACTGAGGCAACGCACAAATATTTAATGCTTGTACTGTGCAATGGACTTGAATATATACATTATTCATTTCCTGAATACGTTCAAAGTTCTCTACTACTTTGCTCCAGTTACTCGGATAGCGAATATAACGGTCACGAATGCCAACAGCGTCAATGCTTGTGTTAAGTTGAACTGACTTGAAATGCTTCCAATAATCTACCATCTTCTGTGGTATGTTGGTCAAGTTAGTATTGTACTTAAGTTTAATGTTCTTGGCAAGGTCGTTTTCTATACAGTAATCAAACAGTTTGTATTGTGATATTGCAAGAGTTGGTTCGCCGCCTGTCAGATATATTTCTTCTACAGTGTGTGCTACATCAATGAATGACAGTCCTGTTTGCTTTCTATCTGGCCATTCACGGAGTGTGTCCATATATTCAAGTTGCTCTTCCGATAATGGTTCAGCGGGAACTAACTCGGCAGTAGGCACTACTTCATTCCAATCTTTGACCCACATACTACTTGACCAAGGATTACACATGCGACATTTTAGATTGCACAGATTTCCCAGTCTCAAGTCAACATAACGCACATCTAATGATGCTTCTATTGAGAGGTCAATGTCGTCACGCATCCACTTTTCGTTGTATCGTTGTCTAGGAGATATAATACCAGCATCTTCTTCACGGAAGCATCGCTCACATGTTTTTGGTTTTTCGCCTGCAAGAAACTGTGTTCTGATATCTTGATAATCAGGACTATTCCATACTTGCTCTGGAGCATGTTTATATATTTTGTATGGCTTGCCTGTCTCTGGGTCTCGGATTTGATTGTTACTAGGATTACTGTTACAACACACGCGATAGCTACCGCCCGGATTGGTAGCTACATGCATCCACGGCAGAACACAAAATGTTTTGCTTGGTAAATCACTCATTATTTCATACCATTAATAAATTCAACATATCCGTCACGGACCTTATTAGTAAAATATTCGCCAGGATGACCGTCAAAAATCATGTGAATACGCGGTTCTTCTTCGTTACGATTCCACACAGCATGTTTATAGCCTGTATTGATTTTACGTACAACTCCTGGTTCCCATGGAAATTTACCTACTCCCTCAAGCACCATATCACAGCCATCTGGATTGTTAATTGCTACGTTAGTTGCGCCAATGCCTGTTTTACTTGGTCTGTCTGTATGAGGACCAATCCATCCAGTGGGTGCTAACGCCATAAAGCGAACACGACTAAACTTTTTGTATCGCATTTCGTCCATCATCCATTGTACAGTTTTTGGACAGTACTTGGCAATGTCGCACCAATCACTCAAATCTGCTTCTTCACCTTCTAGTCCGTAGTCTTCAGGAACACCTGTCAATGTACTGCCTAATCCATGTATACATACACTTTTCCAGCCATTCGCATCTGGTCTATGGTCTGAGAAACAACTAGTATAATACAATCTAAGGGCTTCGTCAAGTATATCCTTATATGGCACTTCAATAGGTACTGGTATCCATGGCATACGAGTTTCGTCCATGATTTCACCACCTGACTTGTTAACCAAATCTGGGTCGTCAAGTGCTGTTAAGTCTGGTACAATAAACTCATTATTCTTATAAAATTCAATGTGCTCATCGGGTGGCGTTCTAATGCCGTCTTTCATTCTTTTTTTAACCCAGTCGTATATTTCAGCCATTATATGAAACCTCCTCTAGAAGATATGTTGACACAATCCACATAGATACCCTTCGGAGTGTCGCCTTTGAATAATACATTGGTTGATTTTTCAACTAGTCCTTCCATTAGACCAAAAAATGCGTTATCACATTCAAGTAATGTATTATTGATAAAGTTGCCTTCGTATCTCCAAATATTTGTAAGATTTATAAGTACATTTGTATCTTCTGGTACAGCACTAACAATGTTATTCCAATCACGCATCACATCAACATGTAAATATTGTACATCTTCATTCTTTAGTCTATTGAACAATTCAATGCGCTGCTCTTTGGTTGTATTATCTAGAAAACTTTTTACATAATCAGTTTCATAAATGATACTAATTTTATTGCTAAGTGTTGCTAGATATTCATCTATAAATTCATACAAATCACTTTCTCCATCCCAATTGTTAATGAGATGTTTCATCCAAGCAATACTATTTCTATTTGCATCATAGAATACCACATGCTTCAATGAATCAAAATGCTGTAGCATAAATTCAAATTGATTAAATCCACTACAAGGCATGACAAATGTATTAATATCTACTCCTAAAAAGTCAACAAGGAAATCAAATTGAGGAACAGACTCAGTGTTGGTAATATAAACAATGTTTTCAGTTTGACGTTTCAATGAAAACAACGGCGCTTTGTCAGCCTGACCGGATTGCTTCATATCATGCTTCATTTTATCATAAAACTCATCAGACTGCATGTAGTAGTCATCACTAAACAACCATTCGTTTGTTTCTTGTTGATGGTCTTCCAAATAATAACATTCTTTCATTTTACGCAAATGATGAGGAAAATTATGTACAACAAATCCCATATTTAGTGCTTTGACGATAATTCTATTCCAAGCTCCTTCTCTGAATTCCATGTCTACTTTACCTTTATTAGCAGGAGCAATCCACATAGGAGTATAGTCGTCATGTATGTGTTCGTCTGCTGTTATGAAGCTAGGTAAGCTAGATGTTATTCTATCTGTTTTGTCAAACAAATCAATAGGTTCATCTCCATAATGTACACTATTCCAAGTTTCTAAGTTTATGACAATTGTTTGCTCATGTAAATATGGAAAAACACCTTTCTCTGCACTTCGGTCTATGATATGGCCAATGACCATCCATTTTGTGTCAAGAGTGTCCAAGTGCTTACAATATTCTAATAATTCTTTCTCAAAATCTCCATCAGTTGGAACAGAACCGTCAGGCCAAAAACAAGCGTACTTATATCCAAGGCCAATAAGGCGCTTTAATTCTGAGTTTGCAAATGTGCCTGTTGCAATACTTGCAATAGAATACTCACAACTATTTTCTAGTGTTATTCTTTTCAACTTTCTAATTGTTTGCGCATATCTAAGATAATTTTCCATACCTTCGTGAATAGGATCATCATATCTAACATGTACTAACTCGTTTTGCTCGCGCATTTCTAAAAATAAAGCTTTTGGCATTCTATTGTTCCTTGTCCATAAATTCTTTCTGTTGAGCAAATACTTGGTCCATACTCTCTAACTCTATGCCTAGATACTTCTCTGTCATCTTGGCTAATGTTGTAGCTGGATTATATCGCTCTTCTATATCTCGTGTATATTTTCGCATACGCATGTAATGTGCGTATGGTCGTGTGTTGTTCTCCATGTACGTTAGAAACTTCTGTAATTCAGGTGTTTCACCTACATGTTTTCTTAACTTGTTAATAATCGCATCACGATACTTACTATGCCATACCGCAGGACTCAAGTAATGAGGCGTCTGTAATATGTTTGCTGTGATAAAGTGTAAGTCTACATGACTATCTTTCCAGAACTGATAAAACTCTGGCATCTGATAAATGTTATGTGCTTGTACAGTTATACCAACTGCCACGGTGATGTTGGGCACATCATTAAGTACACAAATGTTACTATAAACAGTATCCCAATCACCTCCTTCCCTAATGTAGTTATATACGTCATCCGTTCCATCCATGCTGACTTTAATATTAACTGACCTAAACTGACTCCATATCTCTAGTAGGTCATACTTCTTATATTTTAAGTAACTAATGTTGGTAGCATATCGTAGCCTAATCTTATGTCGCAACTCTTCAGGTATGCTATCTAATAGGTCATAATGCTCTTGATTGATAATAGGCTCACCACCAGTGAACTGTAGAACCTTGACTTGATGCCATAACTCTGGCCATTCGCCAAGCATGTCAAACAACTCAGTAGGATGTGATAGCTCAGTAGTATAGTTCTTGCTGTACTTGCTGATAATGTCAATGTCTTGAACACGCTTATAGGAGCTATGTGTAGAACACATGATACATTTGAGATTACAGAAGTTTGATACTTTCAATTCTGGCCATAGTGGCGTAGTTTTGACGGTGTAATCGTCTTCTACTTCAATAATGTCACGGAATTCTTCCCAACTGTCTCGTTCAAACTGTTGGCGATTACTGACTATGCCACTATCTTCATTATGCCAACACACATCACATGCTTTAACTCGTTTGCCTTCACATAATGCTTTGCGCAAGTTTTTGAAGTTGTCGTTATTCCATGTCTCTTGTGGTGTTTCGCCTGGTTTATTCAGAAATGCTTCTTGTGCTTCACAACAAGGTACTATATCGCCTTTAGCGGTACCATAGAAATGCATAAATGGAAGCATACAAAATGTTTCTGATTCTTGTCTGATTTTATCTAAGTCTTTCATTGTAATAGTTTATAAAACTCTGTATTTGAAATATCTTGCTTGCGGTGCTCTGTTAGCTCGGTAATCTTTGCTAAGTACTCCATACTGTTGTCTTCGTCTTTCTCTGTAGCACACAATGAAGTAATCATATCATGTGCTCGGCGCAATCTAAACTGAACATTCTCATCAGTAGCATTCCACTGTGTCATGAACTTTTCTAACACACGGTCTTTGTACCATTTAGGCCATTCAGACAATGCGTACTCGTGTGGTTCATACACAGGTTGAAGTATTAGTGGAACTCGTTTGATTTGTCTTGCCCAATATGCGAAGTCATACAACACAGGAGCATTTAGAACACTTACAGTACCAGCAATGAGCACTTCAAACTTATCTAAGCCATGCTCTTTGCTAGTCGCAATCCACTTGTCTAAAGTAGATTCCATTACTTCCCAACGGGCTGGGTAGCGTATGATAGTATTTAGCTCGTTGTGAGCATCTATGCTGGCCGTAATACGAATACTCTTAAACTGAAGTAACGCATCATATTCTACTTTCTTTGGCCACCATGTACAGTTAGTGAATATCTCTATGTCAATGTTCTGTGCGATACCCGCATCTGCCAATCTCACTATCAAGTTAAGAAACTGCTTATGTAGTAATGGTTCTCCGCCTGTTACTTTTATATGTCTTACATATTGTAACTCATCTATGCTTAGGCTGTCAAGGTCTAACTCATTATTTTTCTTGAAGTGTTCCATCTTCCACAAGCTAGGCTGTTTCAATGCTATCGCATCGTCATCCCACTTATGACTGTACTCAAAGCCGCAGGTTACACACGCTAGATTACACAGGCGACCGACTGTGATTTCCATGTACTCTAGTCGCATCACATCATCAAAGTCATCAAAGAACTCATCAGCGGCTATTCTCATGCTCATGCCGCGATTCTCTTCGTCTTGCTTACACTTGTAACAGCCAGGGTGCCATTCGTTACGCATCATAGTGGCGCGTATGTCGGCAAATAGATTGTTAGGGTCTTTGTCAGCTTCACTTAAGAAACGATCGTGAAACCGACAACAGGGAGTGGCTGGTGTGCCATGCATAAGCATTTTTGCTTTGAATGGATAAGCACATCCGTTCTTTGGTAATTGTGCCATTATACTATTTCTCGCATTTCTATTCCTAAGTATTTTGCTATCACGGTGTAAATGTCAGAATATACAGGTGAATGAATACTGCTATTGAAATATAACTCTTTTAACGCTAGACTCATAGTGTTGTAGTTATAAAACTGTTGTAAAGCATGCCAGTGTCCTACCACTATATTTCTGTCTGCGGTGGCATATATTATGTTGCTCGCATTTATGGGAGATGATTTGACTCCATCTCCTCCTACTGAATCTTTGCCTGACATACCAGACAAACGCTTATTACTATTCTCTAGTAGCTCTTTTCCTATATCCCATAAATTAGGTATTTCATTTATACTAATCTGTTTGCTGTTTATAAGATATTGTACTGCTGTATTATGCTCAAATATAGGAACTGATCTAGATGCAGCCTGACATGAAAAGTTATACAATGAAAGTTGGGCATTTTCTCTAAAATATTCTATACTTTGTTTTTGTTGCAGTAATCCAATCGACCTAGCAAATTCACCATCTTTAAATAATACTTTGTTCATCCATCCTACTGCAATGCCACTATACTCCTTCACATGTGCTATGTGACTATTCATTCCGCCAACTAATTTAAATGTTGATGTTAATGTTGATAAATCTTCTTCTGTTATCAGGTCTTCGCAATACGCATATGCATCAACTCCAAAACAATTAATATTCCAACGAGAATCTATGAATTCGTCAAAGTTAACATTTTTGTATTCCTTCAGTGAAGAAACATCTCCATACATAACCAATTCATTAATCATTCCAAAAAGTTACCTTTCTTCTTATGTCTTTTCAACGCATCACGGATGTTAATACGATAGTACGCACCATCACGATTAAAACGCTCGGCGCCTTCAGTTGGTGGTATAGTCGCAATATGTATTGTATTGCTAGACTCTAATCCATAATGCTCGCATACTGCCATGTGTGAATCTTTGTATTTCTTAGGCATTGTGTCTGGCCCAAAGTTACGCATCAACTCATTAGCGATTGCTACATTAAGATGAATGCCATGGTTCCATTCTGTTTGAATGCCTAGTGAGCAATCGTCTGGTTCAATGTTAGTGAATACTATACCAGCGCGCCAGTTTCCGCAACTCAAGCCCTTGCCTGTACTAAATGCGACCATCTTGATACATGGGTGGTTCAGTTTGACTTCAATACCAAAGCATGTTCCAAACCAAGCACAATCTACGAAAACAGGAATGTCCAACTCGTTGCAGGTATTGATCATGCTTTTCCAACCGTCGTGTTTTCGTCCAGAACCCGAAAAAGGTACGCTAATAATAACAGCGTCACCTCGTTGTAATGGTGCTTCATCTATGTATCTATCTTCTGTCCAGTCTTCTAACATAGCATCACGATTGTAGGGATACTCGCCACGGAACATACGCAATCTGTATCCATTAGCCATACAATAGTAATGCCACCAATCAAGGGCTTGAGTGGTGCCTAGACTCACATAACGATAGGGGAAAGAGTCTAGGTTGCGGAATTGGTTTAGCTTACTACTAGCAATCCATTGTGGGTATAACTCTAAGAATGTTTCAGCCTCTTTATCAACAGTTGATTCGTTGATATTATTAAAGAAGTTTTCTTTAAGATGGTCAATAAATGGCTGATTCCATACTGAGTTGCCAGTAGTGCCGAAGTCTTTGTTATTTGGATTGAACATAATTTTTAATCTCTGGTATATATTGTAACGTATTTGTGCCACGAAGTCTATCTAAATCTCGTGTGTATTGTAAGAACCAACGCCAATTACGCTCTTGGTCATCAGGCGTTGCTGTTTGCTCCAGACCACGTACAATGTCATCTATGCCTGTCTGATATGTAAACTCGTGCTCGTGATGTGAGCCTGCTGGCCATGTTGTTTCAACTGGAATAGATTTTATTTTTTCCAATGCTAACTCTTTTAACTCTTGAGGCATGAAAGCCACATTCAGATAACTTGGCTGAACAACAACATTACTCATACTTATGCTGGCACGATGTAGATGTTTCTCAGCAAACCATGTCCATATCTTATCCAACTCAAACACGGTGGTGCTCATCACAGCAACAGCAAATACCATTTCTAGATTAGGCACTTCATAGAACTTTTCAATGTTTGCTTCTAAATCTGCCCACGTATATGGACCACCGCGGACAATACTATATAGCTCTTCAGTAGCTTCTATGCTTATCAACAACTCTATGTGCTTGAAATGACTAAACAAGTCCATGAACTCATCTTTGAATACCGTAGCGTTTGTGCTAATGTCAAGCATGATGTTCTTGGCTAGGTCTTGGTCAACAAACCATTGAAGTAACTCTATACACTTTTCGTCATATAATGGCTCACCACCTCGTAGAGCAACCCACTGCAAATTACGAAAAATACGAGGGTCGTCAAACAAGTTATCCATGAATGAAGCATCCGCTCCGTGATAACCAATTTGCTCTTCTTGCCAATACTCTGGCATTTCACGATTAAGTTTCTTACCATCTTTAGTCCATCCTGTACTCACAAACGGACGGCAATGTATACACGCCAAGTTACACTTATTAGATAGTGTAAAGTCTAAGTAACGAATATCTGGGATACTGTCTACATCTAGGTCAACACTTGCTTCACGAACATCTGTGTCTAGTTTATCCCAGAAATACATACGACGGCTTCTGCCGTTCTTTTCTTTTTTAGCACAAGTCTTGCAACTGTCTGGAATAATACGTGCTCTATGTGCTTCTCTTAATGCCCGATAAGGTTCAGACTTCAGTATCTTGCTAAGTGGCTTTTTAGTTATGTTACCAAACGTATCACCTTGGTAAATAATGTCGGGTATTACTTTGCCACCCCATTTAATGGTAAGGGCATGCCATGGTGCTAGACATGTCGGCAACTCTTCTCGGTCTAAGTATGGATTTCTATATCGGGTCATCGTTTACACTGTACTCCGCATTCTTTTTTGCATATTATTAATTTCGCTGATTCAACTTGGTCTTCTAATGTGGTTGTCCACCACTCACTTGTAAGTATATCCCGCAATGAGTTAATCTTTACATTTGAATGTTTTAATAAATTTGGGTTATGAGTAATAAAATCTATTTCGTCTTTATAAAATTCTTTATCATCTATATCTATGTCATATGTAATAGCTGATGGCGCAGTATGACAACATGGCCAGACATTGCCCCAAGCATCTATTTGTATACCGCCTTCAACATACCATTCACACTGAGAATCTACAGCAGGCAAGTCTGGCATAGACGGTATTTTTACAATAGAAGCTAATTGATTAGGACTGGCGGATATTTCGTCAACATAATCATCATATACAACATTGTCAGTTGTTATTTCATAACTTGAATCATCCAATGTTACGTTCATATATTTAGTATGACTTTTTCTAGTCAAAAATCTGCGACAGCCATACTCTTTTGCCAAATGTCTTGCTTCGTCTATTTGATGACGATTATGGTCAAATATGGTCATCATCCATCTAGCAGAACCGCCGCCTGATATAAATGCTCGCATGTTTTCTATAACACGCTCATAACTTGTTGCAACTCTGTATAATGAATGTGTGTCTGCTAACCCATCAATTGCAAAAATCATAGAATGCGGATAAGGTGCCATTGTTTCACCTAATTTCTTCCACCATTCGGTTGTCCTTGGTCCTCCATTAGTATGCATATTGATACATACATGTGGAAAATGCACATAGAACTCATTTATCATTGGAACTAAATCTGGATGCATTGATGGGTCACCAAATGAACCATTAAACACAATCTCCGTTAAATTGGGAAATTGTCTGAATCCAGTGTCATCTTGACATAGGTTGTACCATTCTTTACTGGAAAAATGCTCAAGAGTAAGATACTTGTTTCTATCAAGGTCATCAGTCCGGACACAACCAGGACATTTTGCATTACAATGTGATGTTATATCTAATTGAATCCTGCGTATTCTATTAATCCAATCCATTATTTTATACCACACTTATGAGCACATATTTCCCATCTTTTGTGTTTGATGGCATCATCAATTTCAATACTGAAGTATGGTCCTTCTAGTATTTCCTGAAGTGAGTTATTACTTAAATTATTAGACATGAATCCGTAGTTTGTCCAACAATCTGTGATTGGTTTAGTCTTTATCTGAGTCTCACCGCTAACATGACAACAAGGCCAGACGTAGCCCCATGGGTCAATTTGTATATGTCGTTGTTTATACCAAATACAACCATGCTCTACATACTCATTAAATTTTACATCCATGTTAGATTCGTAAAACATTGTTGTTTCAAATAAATCATCGCGCTCATCATAACAAGTTGTGGTACATCTTGCCGCGCCTGCTGGGTCATATACAGTACGAGTATAACTCTTTCTACTTCTAAATGAAGTAAATCCGTATTCTTCCGCAAGCATCTTGGCTTGGTGAATTTCATCAACATTGTGGTCAAATACGGTCATAACCCATTGTGCATTACCACCACCATCAATGAATGCTAGTGCATTTTCTATGACACGGTCATAATCAACATCAACACGATATTTTTCATTTGACTCCCGTGTTGTGCCATCTATACCAAACTTTACAAAGTGACTCTTGTACGTGCTTAACACACTACCCAATGAGTGCCAAAACTCAGTGTTTCTCATGCCACCATTGGTATCAATTATAACACGAATATCAGGGAATGTCTGCACAGGATATTGCAACATTTCTACAATATCTTTATGCATCATACTATCACCCCAGTTTCCATTTAATACCAAGGTGTCTATCTGTGCTTCAACTAAGTCTTCAGTCCATAGTCTTTTCCACACATGTTTGTCAAAGTGAACCAATGACATATTTTTGTTTTTATGTTCTGTTCGGCGACAACTATGACAACCAGCATTACAATAACTGCTAATGTCAATGTCCAGTTGTCTTATTGTGTCCCACCAGTTCATTTATGTTGATAACCTGTCCATGAACAAATATTGTTCCCATTCAACTAATGCGTCCGCATCAAAATATGCGTATACTGATATTGTCTTCTTAGAAGATTGGTCATTGAATGTTTCTTCTATTGTTACATTTGTTGTAAGTGTTTTTGCTTTTGTCACATGCTCATGCCTTAATGCTTCTATCAGCATTAATCCACCTTGCTCTCTATATGATTCTTGCGCAGATAAATTGACAAGATCCCAGTATGACACCGTATGTTGGTGAACTAGGACCTTAGTTACATTCACTTTATGTAATCCTCGCAATCGCCTTCACGCTGTACATCACTCGTTAGACAGTGAATGCCACCATCCCAGAAGTATTGATGCCTGAAACGCCAGTGAATTACTGTGATACCTAACTTCTCTAACTGTGCTTCAACTACAGCATTCTTACCAGTCATAATAACAGTTTTTTCATCAATACTCAAGCAGTTTACATCAAATACCGATTCGTCTGCATAACCAATCCAATGTGATAACCACTTGCTTACATACTCTTGATGGAATCTACGCTTACGAGTATTCAAGAAATCTTCTGGCATATCGTGGTCATCTTCTACCTCAATAATGTGCCAGTTACGCATTTCTTCTGGTACCCAATTCTTATTCCAAGTCATTAGAACACCTGGCGCAAGTAACGCAATCTTACCGTCAATGTGACCACCTACTGGAATGTCTAAGAATCGTGTGCCAGGATAACGAGTGCTAATCTCACGCTTCATCCATTCTTTACCTAACAGTGTGCCTTTGCCACGCTTGTTGTCTTCTTCATAAGCAGCACTAAACAATACAGTGTTACCACACTTAATCATATTAGCCGCATGGTACATAACTCGGCCTTTCTCAGAAAAGTAGTCGTACTTCTTGCCACTCTCTACCATGACTGAAGGCATACTAACCCAATCAGCACCGTGTTGGAACCACTTACTTACATGGTCGTAGTATGCTAGATTTTCATAGTATCGGTTATCACTACCTGTGAATGTCTCAAAGATAGTGTGACCATATGGCATCAATGTATCACGAGGCATGAGAGGATGGTTAGGGAATCCACAATGCATCCATGGTAGTTGCACTTGCTCTTCGCCAGTGATAGTGAAGATATTTTTAGGACGTACAACTTCAACACCCAAGTCTGTTAGAATTTTCTCTAGAACTTGAATATCTTCTGCTGTCTCTTCAAATATTTGGCGCATTACGGTTCGTGTTTCTTCGTCTTTGTGCCAATCAAATGTTTCTGGTGGGAATGGTGCGCCAAGCACTACTCGTTTGAGTGGTTGAAACTCACTCCAGGCGTTTACTGGTTTCATAATATTCTCTTATTTAAAATTCTGTATTCTGTCTTTAAGACATAACTCTGGATTCAATAGATTGTGTTTAGGTATGTCTGCTTCATAACATTGTAACTTACTGCCAAAGATAATCTGGTGTGTAATCCACTGTGCGTTAAACATCCATATATCACCTGGGTCAAATGTTATGTAATGTAACGGATGGTGAAACTGGTCCCATCGTTCTTCGTTCCATACACAGCGATTACGCATCTCGGTAATAAATCGGTGTGTGTCAGACTTGTCTAACTCGTCGAGATTAAACTTGTCGTAGTACTGTGTATACATTTGCTCTAGGTCTGGTCCAAATGTTAACACACGAGGGCGCTTCTTGTCAAGTTGTACAAACATACGAATCTGCTGGTCTTCACCTGTGTGGCTTTCTGTAAGCTCGTCCAAGTGTAGTTTGTTTTCTACCAGCATATTGTACCGGTGGCTCAAACATCGCTCCTGCGCGTCCTTGTAGCGTGGAAACAGTGTATTAAAGAACTCGTCCCAACCTTTGTTAGCCTCTTTGTGCTTTTTAGTGAATTCGTCTATTTGCTCTTCAGACCATCCACGCTCCGTACGCATTCTCTCACGCTTTTTAATGTGACTATTGTACCAGGGCATAATCCACTTGTTGCCTTCAATGACCCAATCATCAAGGTCATCGTAATAATCATAGTCAAGATTATGTATAGTAAGGCCTTTAATAACAACAGGCCAACCACTCTCAAAGGCATGATATAGTTCCTCCGTATCAGCTATTTCATTGATATCAGAAACATGGAACATATGTACTTTGAAGTCATCTTTTGCTACGCTATCGTATGCTATACGGGTCATAGGTCATCCTTGATTCGTTGAAACTCTGGGCATACATCATGTACACTAACATTACGCCACTTGTCGTATGTTTCTGTTACTTTAACATACATACGCATTTCATTGGCATCATATTGGTGCTCTGGGTCTTTGCCAAAGTTTATGATATCCATTAGATGTTCCTCGTAGTCCTCGTAAAGTCTAGAATCCTTAATCTCATTGAGGAAATCTAATATTTGTTGCTCTTGCTCATCACGCATCCACTGTGGTGAATACGCCATAGAATAGTATCGTGGTTCTACTAACTGATTGGTACTAATACCAATACCACGGTAGTTATTCTCAATAATATAATCGTGTAGTTTGCGCCATAGTGGTACCATGTGTAGTGCGTTTGTGATTGTATTCACAGTTGACACACGAACACGGATACGCTTTCCTTTCGGTGTATTAGCAAAGTCTACAAGTTTAGTAAACTTGTCCCACACGCTGTCCCAGTTGCTTGGAGGGCGTAGATAGTCGTTCATTGCGCCTTCACCTTCCAGTGAACAGTTTACAATGACTCGCTCAAACTTACTAAGTTGCTCTAGCCACTTGTCCTGCATATTGGTAATGTTCGTAAAGAAACTTAATTCAATATGCTCCGCATGACCAGTTTCAGTTGCTATGTCAAGGAGTTTGAACATATCAGGAGCAACTGTAGGTTCGCCACCAATCATTTTGATTTTACGAACTTTGGGAATCATCTTCTCAAAGCTAGTCCAATCAATACCTGGTTGTAACAATGCCCGTTTCTTATCGGCAATGTTATTCTCCCAGTCATGGTGATTGATTGTGTAACCAGCATTAGCCATTTCTGCTCGCTCAACACTCACAAGATGGCTGGCTTCTTTATTACACATCTGGCATGCCAAGTTACATAGATTGCCTAATCGGAAATCAAACTGGAGGGGCTGGTCAACTTCCCAATCGTATACACTAGCTTTTTCAACTATGTCATCAATGACCGGCGCCCATACTTTGTTTTCCCATTGGCGTGAACTTCCTATGCCATTCCGCTCAAGTCGTTCACATTCAACACATTCAGGCAACCATTCGCCTTGGACCATACGCTTGCGAACATCTTTAATGTATTCGTGATTCCAAGTACCGTCGATGCCTAGTTGCTCTTGATTGACAGTTTCATGTCCTACATCTTTAGGTTCTTTAGCCATACAACATAAACGATATCTGCCACCGTTATATGTACTATATTGAACAAATGGCAATGCGCAAAATCCGTTATCTTTATCTATGTTAGACACTCAATTTCTCCATGAATAACTCATAACCTTTTGCTACGTTTTCATCCCAGTCGGCTGGCGCATCACCATTGGCATTATCCGAAATAAACTTGTATATCTGAATATCTTTAATGCCGTATTGTTTGGCCGCTTTGACAATAGCATATGCTTCCATGTCTACTAGGTCAGATACAAGCTCTGGCATACTCGTAACAAAGTTATCACCTGTACTCAGTGAAGGGCCTTCTACACCAAGATTGATAACCACATGCTCTTCATCAGATGGCGTTTTGCCTATGTCATACCCGATTGGAGTACAGTCCATATCACGTTGCATAACACAACTAACACGATGTAGTCCAGCTCCATATTCTTCTGGATTAAGTGTGCCTGCTGTACCGTAGTTGATTACGGTGTCTGGCTGATACTTGATAAGCGCGGCTACTGTTGTCATAGCCGCATTCACTTTTCCTACACCAGTTATCACCTTCACATATGGTTCCGGTAGCTCAACTGGCAACTCCTCATCTAATGCAACGAATACTGGTGTTAGTTTCATTGTTCATCTACCTCAGAAAATATAGCTGCCATATCTGGGAATGTGTCGTAGAAACTGGTACCACGAGACTTATCAAGTGCCTCTAGATATTCTTTAGTTTCTGGCAAACGATTACTCCAATCATCTGATTTCATGAACTTAATCATACCTTCTAGTCGCTTGATACCGTAACTAGCTTCACGCCATTTCTCGTATGTTACTTTGCCTTTATGCCAAGATGGTACTCCTAGCTCCCAGTTTTCTTCCCACCAAGGATAGAACTCTTTATACTTGCGCTCACACTCATCTTTGAACCAATCAGGCAGAACTTTAACGTTTAGATACGCTGGCCAATATACAAAGTGATAGTTCACACCACCTGCGCCAAATGGCCACATGTTAATCTTCTTGAATCCTTGTGTGAGTTTCCATTTGATAAAGTCTGGAATGTAGTAGATGTTTAGAGCATTCACAGCACATGCCACAGTAACTTCTACGTTGTTGGGAGTTTCATTGTCTAGAATATGGAATACTTCATTAGTACGTGACCACTTACTTGGGTAACGAATGTACTCGTTCATTTCTTCAATGCTATCCACTGAATAGTGAAAACGAACTATCTTGAAGTGTGACCATAACTCAAACAAGTCTTCGCGCCACTCAATACCATTAGAGTTGTAGCGAACTTCCATGTCCTTAGCATAACCTTGTTTGATACACTCTTCCAGAATCTGATAATGCTCTTCAATAATTAGTGCTTCGCCACCAGCAAAGTACAGTTGCTTCATGTGCGGCACTTGTTTGTAGAACTGTTCCCAGAATACTGGATTATTCTTGTGCCAGTTGTATGATGAACCGTTCACTGAACCTTTATCTTGCCACTGCCAGATTTCACGAAGTTGTTTGTTCTTCAGTGTAGGATATACTTCCTTCCACTCTTTAACCCAACCCGATGAATCGTGTGGCGAGCACATTACACATGCTAACTGACACTTAGTGCCGAAACGTAGGTCAATATAACTGAGTTGTGGTGGCACTTCACCATCTTCTGTGGTGTCGTTTAGAAGTTGCTCTAGGTCTACACGTTGCTTCCAGTATGCTGTCTCCCACATACGCTTGGAGTTGTGACCAGCCGCTTCTTCTTCATAACACTTGCGACATGAAGCTGGCTTCTCACCATTCATCATCATCTTACGAACTGACTTCATGTACGTACTGTTCCATGATGATACAAAGTCACTCACGTTAAGATTGTTAGGCTTACCGTCTTCGTCTTTAAGTACGCCGACATTACCGCCGCCTATCTTATCATTAGTTGCTGCTACCGAACTCGCATTCGCGGTACAGCATACACGCATTTGACCGTCTGGGCGCGTAGATAGGTGAATCCACGGCAGAATACAGAAAGTATCCGACGGGTCGGGTATTTGATTATCGTTTGACATAAGTCCTCTTTATATTTTGTATTTTGAATCTTTAGAGCCTGCGCGTATGATACGCCAAGTCTCCTCGCTACCATGTCCTGTTAGTTGTAGCGCCATGCGTCTATGCCAACTGCCATTCCATGTAACGTGAGGAAGTGTACTCCACTCCCAAGCAAATATAGTTCCTGCTACCCATTGAGTATACACTATATTTCCGAATTGCGCAATCTGTCCTGGTTGCCAATCTTCTAACATTATCAAAAAACGAACCGCGTCTGGTTCTTGATATTTGAAGTCTGGACTCAACACACGTTCTTTTCGTGGATTGCCAGGCAGATTATCTATATGCCACATAAGCTGGTCATTTGGCATTTGCTCATCTAGTTTTTTCTGAAATGGTTTATCCATGTTGTACTGAAAAAACTGGGTCATTGCTTCTATCTTTGGCAACTCAGACTCGTATCCTTTGAACTTAAAATGTGAAAAGATACGAGCATCTGGCTTGCCATCTGGATTCTCTGCGTCTTCCAGAATGTGACCTTTACTGACTTCATTAGCCGCAAAGTTATAGCCTTGTTTATTATAGGCTTTGTCACCAAAATGCTCACTTAAGTCGCCGCGTAGTTTTGTTATTTCGTCAGTCCAGTCGCCTTCAAATACGCCTACTATTTTTGCGTATTCTCCTTCCTCGTCGGTACGAAAGTTATCAAAATGCCACGGGCTCTTAAATGGGCTGAGTTTCATTAATTGGGAATCCTTGCTACTGCGAAATAGATATCTGGCCCATTTGCTGTTAGTGTTTCAGCAATATCTGTATTGGCGCCTTCAATGTATTTAGCAAGCTCACTAGGACTATATTGTTTAAAATTCAGCCCTTTGCGAATAGCAAAATCTGTAATCTTTGCTGATTCAATATAAAGTAGATTACGCATGGTATTATAATCTGTATATCCAGGACGATAATCGGGATAATGACCATCACTGAAATCCATTACTTCACTCCACCACGCAAATGACTTTTGTGGTTCACGATAGATTAACACCATGTAGTCACCAGGAAAATTATTCCATATGTAGTCTAGATTAAACTTACGTGCTAAGAAGTGAGATTTGATGATGCGATATCCTTCGCCCGAGAATACAGCGTTGATATCGTTTTGAAGTTTGCTTGGTTCTACAAAGTTGAAGTCAATCCAATCTTCGCCACAGCCCATACCAGGTCCAAAGTAAGAACCACGATGACCGTTGTTTGAGTCAGTGGGTGTCTTTGCTCGGTGGTACATTGTACGTTCTGGAGTTTCATCGGTGCGGTCAGCATCTAAGAATTGACGCATCTGGATATCAACACCACTCCATTTACTACCGGGAATACCGGTAAACCATATATTTTTTGTCATGTGAATAAAAAAGGCGGGACAATGCCCGCCCCTCATGTTGGGAATGTTTAGCTAATCATTCGTTATCAAAAAAGCCCTTTAGTACACTTTCTACAGTTGCACTAACATCTGCTTTGATACTGTCGTAATCTAAGGTGATAGACACATCGGCAATTTCGTCCCTTTCAATACCTTCTAACAAATCCATTTCATTATCGGCGGCTTGTATTTCCTCTTGTGACATATCTAAAATTGAACCATCTACTAGATGAATTTTTAGTGTGTTCACATAATCAAAAGGTACTCGTTCAAACGATACTTCTTCGAATATTTTGTCAAACGATCTATCTTTGCGCTCAATTGCCATATTATTTCCCTCAGGTTAGGCAGTCTGTTTTGTTTTTCTACCACGCTTTGGCTTCAATTCTGGTGCCATAGCAATAGCTTCCTCCCGCAAACGTTTAGCTTCTGCTTCAAACTGCTCGGCTTGCGATAACATGCCACGAGCAATGTCAACGTCATTAATAACACCGTCTGACGGAGATTGAATAGCAGCCGATTCATCTTGAATTTGCTTATTCGCCATTTCCATCTGTGTGTCATCAGGTTTAACAACGTCAGTGTCACCCGTTTGTTCACGTATAAGAGTATTTAGCTCATCTAGTCTAATTTTGCTGTTTCTGTCTGGTACCATCATTACATTACTAGTAGATTGCTTTTGTAGCAATCTTCGTTTATGTAGTGCTTGTAGCATGTTTGAACCATCTGTGAATACCGAACGTTGCGCATATTCATAGAAGTTAGCGGCGGCTTGAGCGCCAGGTGATTCCACCGCGTTGATAATATCTTGATGCATCCAGTCAACTAGACCATCAGTGTCTACTACTAGACAATTATCTGGCTCTCCCGGAATTTCACGGAACACTACCACTACTCGGCGTTGAGTATTGATAAGTTGTCCTACGTGTTTAAGTGTTCGTGCCATTTGTTTCTCCTTGTTGGGTTAAAGAGGAAGCTTATGCTTCCTCTGCGCCTTCTTCTGCTTCTTGTGGCGGAGCAATAGCCTTGATAATAGCAACTAGTTTGTTGAACTGGCTGCCTACAGTCTCAGCTTCAGCACCTTTGAAAGCACCACGTTGTACTGCTAGATCAATGATGTTAGCAGTTAGTGTTAGGTCTTGAAGGGTAAGAGTTGCTTGCTCTTGTACTTGTTCTACGTTATCAGACATTATAAATCTCCTCTGTTAATGTCAATATTATACTGTTGCGCTATCTAATGATAGTTTGACAACATATAAATTCTTTTTAAATTGGTCTAAATCCTGTGGATATTCAAACCACATTTGATATAACCGATTTCTGGTTATTTCTCTTATATGATACAATCCCATCATGTCTTTTGTCAAGTCTGTCCAATCAAATTCTTGATTTTTTTCTATCATTAACATAATGCGGGTTCGCATCATTTTTTCAATTAATGGTGTTCCGCTAAGTAGTTTAAGGTCTTCTTCACTCAAACTACCCGCATTTTCTACTATTCTAATTGTCATAGTGTACCGTTACTCCGAATGGCGCCTGAATACTATGGCTTGGGTTACTGTGAACTACAAATAGTGTATCACAGTAATCTGGATTGCCCCAACTATCCCATGGGTAGCCATCTGTGAACATTACCAACTGGTCAGGCTCAATACCTTCCTCTTCAAGATGATTGAACACAGCACGGAAGTCAGTGCCACCACCACCCTGTAGCTCATACTCAGACATTGAGCGACCATCATCAGATGTAAACTCATCTTCGCCATACACACGGGTATCAAACTGTACAACATGAATTTTGTAGCTAGTGTATTGGTCCATGATACCCTCAACTTCCGATAGAAAGTCTCGGAGCATTTCCTGGCTGATAGAGCCAGAGGTATCAAGTGCTACAGCTATATTTAGCTCTTCGTCCTTATTCATGCCAGGAAAGATAACTTCACTTGAGCGTTTAGATGGACGCATAAAGGTGAAATCATTCTTAAGTGACGATTCCAGATTAACACGGAGAACATCACGCCAATCCATCTTAGGCGCTGTTAGCTCGTTAATCATGCGCTTAACCTGGTCGGGTACATCACCACCAGCCGCTTGCGAAGCCGCAATAGCTGCCTGC
>Ga0209955_1000079_pt1 | contig 40158 bp, 59 predicted proteins | sample SalPonA_A_H2O_MG_FD_185716 | JGI IMG/M metagenome (GOLD analysis project Ga0209955, IMG submission 185716) | Water microbial communities from South San Francisco under conditions of wetland restoration - Salt Pond MetaG R2A_A_H2O_MG (SPAdes)... | ecosystem: Environmental > Aquatic > Non-marine... | reverse complement strand
AAGTGTATTGATTGAAATACTCTGGATCATTAGCACCAGACTGTACTCGAATAGGACCGGGAGCAATGTTTTTTAAAGCCTGATATAAAGCCACATCACTTGGTTGCGCTCCGGCTGCCGTGCTATCAAATATCAAATTCGTTACCGCATCAATTTCCCCGCTTTGACTATTCTGCTCGCCAAAAACTTCAATAGGCTCAAAATCTTCTGAATTAGCAAAAGTCTTAGGCTGACCTATTGACATCGAATTAGGGTTATCTGTTATGCGTGTTTCTATGAGCTTTCTTTGATTTTCTATGGTAATACCACTATCATAAAGCCGAAAGCTCTCACGTAAGTAAAAATAAGGCTCAATACGCACCGTAGGTATCCCGTTCGGCTTGTAAAAGTTAAGCGTGCAAGCAAACCACTTTCTAAGCTCTGTAAATAACTCATCAAAACTTACCCTAAAACCATCGTAATCTCCTGCCCCTGGATTAAAAGGCATAAGAACAGGGTAGCGCGAGGCAAAATTTTCCTCTAATAAATTCTCAAAATAGTTGCTATCTAACCTAGCTCGTCCGTCTGTTAAATAGCAAATGATATAACGTAAAGCCTCGTGCAGTTCATAAGCATAAGTGTTCCCATCGACATCACACCAAAGCTGTGGCAAGCCTGTAAACCCTTCCTCGGCATATAATTCCATTCCTACCTTTTCAGATCTCCGGCTATTAATGATTTCAGCAATATCCGTGCTTTCCACTTCGGCTATGTAGGTATCACCGTAGTAATTCATCGTTACACTTCCACCGACATCTTGGTAACGATTGAGCCTGCTTTCTAAACGTATTGCGCTCTTAATTACTCGGCCATTAAAATACTCTTTCCAAGTTGCCCCGTTGTCCTCGCTGTATTCAATTAAAACGGGAATAAAATCAGGGTCGTAGGGTATGCTAGGAAAACCATAGATTTCGGTATCAGTTGCGTTTTCATCCCGCCCTAATAGCTTACGGATAGCATCGTAGCATTTGCCAAAAAAAGTTAAATCAGTAATCGAATCAACAGAACGGCCCTGCAACGTGTCATCTTCGACTATTTGTAATTCGGCATCGTTTAACTCTGGTGGCAAGTCCACTTCAAATGGCGTATTCCAAAGCCACTCATAAACATAGATAAAAAGCACTTTTTGATCGCGAGCAGAAGATCCGCTAAACTTAATTTGAAGGTAATCATCCTCTACGCACAGCATATTTTTGTATTCAACTTGCTGAACTGTCAAAGTCGGGAAATCTTCTACTCCATATCTTCCACACCTAATTGCTAAATTATTCCCAATAGAATCCGCAACGTGTTGAACTCCTACTAAATACTCGTGTCCCGGAATAAATAAGCCCGGTATAGTTAATAGCTGATCATCTGAATTACTATCCCACTCAATAGCCCCTAAATTGTAAATTAACCCGCTTGTTCCAATAGGCCAATCATTTGGGCCGCTTGTGGCTAATCGGTCATTAAAGTTATCTAAATCAATTTGGCTTGGCGCACTATATAAAGAGTTGTTGGCTACTATTCTAACCGTTCTCTTGCCAATACTCATTCTAAACTTAGCCATACCATTTTCGGTTTTTGGTTCTTGATTTACGCAATTCACTTGCCAATCGCTCCGTTCCTTTTCTCTGCTCCTTTCGTCCGGCCCTACCCTCGGTTAAAAGAGTGTTGATAATTCCTTTATCACTAAAGTCATTACGTCCCTGACTAAAAGCCAACCCGCTTAAAAGCTCTTTATTTCCTAATATGTAGTCCGACATTAACACATCGTTTATCCGCTTGTCATTATCCTCGTGCATAGCAGTTAATAAAGACTTGTGTTTTTTAGTGGTTTTAGCCTTCATTACACTTTCGCCCTTCGATAAGCGTGCAATAATACTATCGCTTGTTTCCGTTCCTGGTCCTTGTAATCCAATAACCCCTTCGGCATAAGCTGGTATTTCTAAAGATTGAATAATTGCTGCTTGCGCTGCGGCTAAACCTCCATATACGGCTGCTAATACCGGACCTCCAGTAATTAACCCCGATAAAGTCGCTTGAGCCACATCAATCAAACTTTGGAAAATGGCTGACTTTTTATTTTGCTCGTTTTTCTTTCTTAGAGCATCTGCGCCTAGCTCTTCAAATTCCTTTTGAGTAATCTCTTCGGCTGCTAACTGCGCTTGTAGCCTTTGCATTTCCTGATCATACTCCTGTTGATTCTTAGCCCTGTTAATTTCGACAATACGAGAAGCAGCTTGTGCTGCGAGCTGTACACCTTGCCTTCTTATTTCTTCTTCTAGATCCTCCTTACTTTGAGCAGCTTCTTCTAATTTTTTTTGGTTTTCTTCCGCATTTTTTACGTTTTCATCTGCTGCTTTTTTAGTTGCTTCATTACTTTGATCTAAGAACTCATCAATCCTTTCCGTATCCCTTCGCAAACTTTTATCAGGGTAAACCCGTACGCCACCTTCTTCAAAATCTCCAAACATTCCCTGATCTACCTCATTAGCGATATCACCAAACACTTCAAGTAATGATTTAGCTTCTTTAGTTGCCTTTACAACCTCATCTTTCATTCCGGCAGTAGCATCTTTTATTTGATCGGTAACCCCCTTGTATTCGTTCATTGTAGCAATAAACTCTGGCGAACCAATAGGCAACCTTTCAAGCTCTTGTCTTAACTCGGCTTGTTGTTTTTTCAAACTTTCTAAAGTGGTTCCGGTTGCCTCTGCATTATCGTCAAGTAAGTCATTTTGCTTATCTAATTCAGCGTTTTCTTCTTCTAGCTGATTCTTGGCTTGCTCAATAGCCCGTTCGCTTTCGGCTTGAAGCTGAATAAAACTTGCCCACGATGGATTAACCAAAGCTAACCAGTTATTCGTTTCATTCATCGCAGTTGCCGTGCTTAATGCTCCTGTTGTCAGGTCAATCAAACCTTTTGCTGCTCGTCCTAAAATCCCCTCTCCATCCTCTAAGCTCAAAATCAACCCGTCCCAAGCACTTTTCAAGATCGTAATAGACCCGGTCAAAGTATTTAACTGCTCATTAGCCATCGTTTCAGCCGTTCCTGCTGCTTGCTCTAACTTCTCATTTAGATTGGCTACATCACCCGCAGCACCCGCTATAATGTTCGCAGCCGTAGATCCACGCTTGCCAAACAAGTCCAAAGCCGTTGCGTTGCGGTCCGTGCTTTCATTAATCTTTTGCATCGCCTCATCAAACGTCAAACCTTTAGCAGAAAGCTCTAAAAAGATATTACGAAGTGAAGTACCAGCTGTCGAAGCATCTAAACCTCGATCTGCCAAAACGCCAAGCAAAGCAGTTGTTTGCTCAATACTAACCCCCGCGCTATCGGCTACGGGAGCAACTGTTCGCATAGCCACCTCGAACTTACCAAGATCTAAAGCTGAACTGCTAAACGACTTGGCCATTACATCAACTACCCTTTGAGTTTCAGAAGCATCTAACCCAAAACCCCGAACCGTTGCACCGGCAATAGAAGCCGCTTGACTAAGATCCGATTGAGTGGCTGCCGCTAACTGTAAAGTAGCTTCTGTTACCTGCAAAATCTCACGTTCCGAAAATCCTAACTTAGCAAACTCCGTTTGCAACTTTGATACTTCATTAGCAGTAAAAGCCGTTGACGCTCCTAAACGCTTCGCATCGTTTGATAGGGCCGTTATCTGCTGGCGAGTCTTACCTAAGATTGAAGCCAACCTTGCATTTTCTTGTTGAAAGTCTGAAATAGTCTTAATGGCATCCCGAATAAGTTGCTGTGCAGCAAAGGCAGCGGCAAACTGCGCACCTACCTTTTTCAACGTTCCGCCAAGCTTAGAACCCGCTTTATCTACTCCTTTGACTTCTTTTTTAACCTTGTCGATTTGTCCGGCAAGTTCTTTGTTTTGCTTTTCAACAGCTTCGAGTTGCTTCTGATACTTCTTTATATCAGCCTCGTAAACGTTGATTATCTGATTAACTTTTTTTGCCATGTCTCGGGTTTGCTTTCTCTGCCCTAAATTTACAAAGATTTAGCCAACCCCGAACAGACAACTTTCGTATCTCCCTCATATTGTGCGCTTCTCCCTCGGCTAAAAGAGTAATGCTATGCTCCCGGTTTTCAATCATTCGGCTAATTGAGTATCGCCAAAAATTCGATTTATCACTTGCGCTTTCTGCTTTTCTTTTTCGCGGTAATGGTCCAAAAGTCGCCTCATACTGATCTGCGATTTGCTTGTAAAGGGCAAGAACTCGTTCCACCCCGCTTTGTCGAAAAAATCCCGAACCGACCCTCCTTGGTCGTACTCTTTTCGTATTTCCTTGATTTTAGCCCTTTCAAGCTCCTCATTCCATACCGATGGATCTTGACCTTCTCGGATATATAAAGATCCGGCTAAGGCAAAAAGAATGTCTGTATGTATCAATTCTTCGGACCGCGCTTTCATCTCAGTTACTAAAAACCCAATCTTAGCCAGATTCTTAACGCTTGAACCCGAAATAGCACTATCTAAAGCCTTCTCCATTTTTGAAAGCCAATCGTTTAACTCATACGTGCTGACCTTTGCATCCCATTCTTTGAGTAAAATGTCTATCTGCGCCTTGCGCTCTAAAGGAATGTCAAGGTCATCACGGTAGCGGTAATACCTTTTGCCATTACAGACAAAGGCAACTTTCATTTTTCCGAACTCATCCCCAGGAGGTTGGTTATCGTAAACCACCGTATTCATTTGCTCTGGGAATAGCTTGTAAAGTAGTTTGAACATTAGTCTTTTGATTTAGAGATCCAATATACAAAAACGCCAAGCGTTAACCCGGCGTTCTTGTGGCGAAAAAAATGGCGTTAGCCTTTCTGGTTTTAATGTACTGCTCAAACTAAGCCGGAGCAGCTTCGGCATTTACTTAATACTTCTTGTCAATAGTCGCTTCAATTTCATACATAACCTCTCGATCAGCAGGGCAAGTGCCACCGTTCCAAAAAGTAGCGGGAAGCGTATAGGTAGGTTTAATAAGTGCGCCATTATTAAGCAGCCTAAATTTTAACCCATCACTAGGTTTGTTTTCACCCATTACACCGCCAATTCTGCGGTAGCGTGTAAACTCGGACATTCCTACTCCCGTTTTCCATCGCCACGCTAAAATGTATTCGCTGTTGGTGTCAGTATTCACTCCGCTTTTAGTGCCTATAATCTTATACCAGTCGTTTTGATCTTGAGGGGTGCAACTGAAATACTTCATTGAAATAGGTTTAATCTTAACCCGAATATATCGCTTTCGTAATTGCGCCCACCAGATGAGCGTACCGAATTTAGAAGTTAGCCATAGATTATTTACTGGCGTTTTTTTGTTTGCTTTGAATTTAATCGTTGCTTTCATATTTCTTAATAGTTACTTTCAGTTGTTAAGGAATACTTAATAAATTGATTTTGATATGTTCTACGTTTCATTTCTCTTTTTTATTTGAATCGTAGGCTACCATCTGCCGTTTTTAGAGTAATCTTTTGTCCATAAAAACTCGCCTGTTTTTGCCCAATGATTCCAATTTTTTCTCAATTCATCAGAATCATAATCAAGTACACTTTGACCGTTATGTGAATGTTTTGCAACGCTCATAATGCTTTCGGCTTCAACCGAAAAGTGTCTATATCTATTCTCTCCACATCCACAAGCAGTACTTCTTCCGTTGTTAAACACCCATATTTTAGGTATTAACCCGCAGTTTGGGCAAAGCTCCCACGCTTGAGCGTTTTCTACTGGCTTATACGCATCTATGCAATTATACCTCCAATCATCTTCTCCTCTGTAATACCTATGAATTTGTTTCATGTACTCGCTTCGAGATTTTTTTCGATTTTTCATATTCTTTGTTTAGGGTTATTTGGCGCATACGTCCGTTAGCGGTTTTGGGATGGTTGGCCGATGTTGTAGTGCATTATATGTACGGCATATAGCTACTTTGTGCTTTGGATTTTTCTTGTTCTAAATCAGAATGAAGGGATAGTATTTCTTTCTCTCTTTCCATTACTCTTTTAGCGTACATTTCTAGGCTAAATTCTTTCCAGTCACCATCAGGTGTATGCTTGTAATATAATCTTCCCTCAATCCATTGTTCTACGTAATACATAAGTTCTTTAAATTAACGCACCACAACATCAGCTAAGAAACATAGCCAATTAAGTTAGTGCAATTACGAAACGTGATTATTGGCTAGGTTTCTTAGCCAAATCGTTGGCGGTCATACTACGACACTGCCAAATCATTAGCTTTTCGGTCTTTAGAAACATACTCTTGAAAGACTTTTTCAGCAGCTTTTTCTACCTCACTCATTAAATCTTCAAGCGTCTCTGCATACACATATTCAATCCTGCAAATTCCACCGTGAACAGACCAACTTACGGGCTTATCTTCTTTATATCTGAAATTATCGCATTCAGGTAGGTGTATTTCAGCCATCAATCCAAATTTCCTAAAGTCAACTAAAGCCTGTAAAGCTTCGTTGTCGTCAAGGTATTCTTGGAAGTACTCCGATTTATGGATTTCAGGAAAAAGCTTCTGCCAGTCCTCATCTTCCATATCTTCAATCAAGTCTTTAAAATCGCTGTTTTCCATTGAACCAGCAATCCAAAAAAGTCTTTCAATTTTAGCTCCGTGAGCTTGGTCGAATCTTTCAACCGCTTCAAAATTTGTCATTTGTTTATTGTATTTAAGTTTAAAATTTCGTTTTCAATTTCCGCACCAGACAGCTAACAAAGGCTAAAAAGCATAGCCAATCAGCGTTGGTGCATTTATGAAGCTTGATTTCGTGGCTACGCTTCTTAGCCAAATCGTTATATGCAATTTCGCCTATTCAAATCGTTCGCACCAACAAGCAAGTGAGCAACAAGGAGAGTATGCCTTTACTTCGGGCTTTCCGCATTGGCACAAATGTTCGCTTTGCTCTACAACTAATTCCTTCTTTTTACTCATTGTCTTGTTTTTTAGGGTTATTCGGCACATACGCCTGCTTTTTAGCGGTTTTGGTATGGTTAGCCGATGTTAGACGCAATTAAAGAGCCTCACGCAAGAATAATTGTAGTATCTGTTTTTCAGTTAAATCTTCGCCCTTTAATGTAAAAATTCCTTCTTCTCTACTACCGCTTTGGCTTTGATGGGGTGCAAGGTAATCTATATCGTATTCCTTTGAAGGGTCAACGAATTTTACTAAATAACTGCGCCTAACACTACCTAAAGGTAATTGCAGGTCATCATAAATTGAAAGTGTTTTGGTATTATCAACCATTGTTTTAAATTTTAAAGTTGGTGGTTTCAAAGGCAACTACCTTTAGCCTTGACTGTTAGCGGTTTTGGGATGGTTAGCCGATGTTGTAGGCAATTAAAATGCTCTGTCTCTACAACTTTCACAAAGCCCCCTAAACATTTCAATTTCTTCTTTATCATAATCAAGTTTGCAGTTAGGGCATTTTAAGTGCTTGCCTTTGACCTCGGAGGTTTCGTTCCAATCTTCCCAAGCGTCTGATGCGGACAGATAAACTGATTCTGGATGGTCGTGTTCTGCTGCCCAGTATTCGGCAAACTCAATAGCCCTCTCCTTACATCGCTCTTCGTGGCGCTCGTTTACAAATTTTCTTATATCCGAAATCATATCGGTTACAATCTCAACTGACATTAAATCCTCGTCACTCACTAGCTCCGTACCCTCCGATTCGGCCATAGCTTCAAAATTGTCATCAATGACCGCTGCCATGTCAGGAAATCCTTTATACAAATGCTTCGTATTTACTTCACTCAACGGTGTTTCGGATAGCTTGGCTTGCATGGCCTCGTTAATGGCTTGATGAAATCGAACCTCATCCATATCTCGACAACCATTTGAAGTAATTGCGTTGAACAAAACATCCGTTTCTTTTTGTGTCATAAAATCTTTCTCTTTTCTCATCGTCTTGTTTTTTAGGGTTATTCGGCACATACGCCTTCTTTTTAGCGGTTTTTGGGATGGTTAGCCGATGTTGTGGTGCATTTAATCGAACTCCGTAGAAGCAATGATACAGAAGTCATCATCGACAGCTAATTTCCATATAGGGAGTTCTTCGGGCATATCATCAGGTTCATCTTCGTCAAATTCGGTATTTCTAACCATTATTGTTTTTGCGTCTTCCTCTGAAATTTCTAGAAGGCTTTCAATTTCTTGCAATGGTAAATCAAAATCAGCATCGTAAGATTTCAATAGGTGTAATTCGTCTTTGGCAGTACACCAATCTATTCTTCCATCTTCAAATGTTAGTTTGTAAATCATAATAAAATAACGCACCACAACACAGTATAAAATCAAGCGGGGTTGCAGTGTATTTTTGACCGCTTCGGCTGTTTAAGTTAATTTGTATCTATCGGAGAACTGTTTGCCGTTCATTCCCCGCCAGCTTTTTCGCTGTTTTGGGATGGTTAGCCGATGTTGTAGTGCATTAATGAGTCCCTATATACAATATGCTTACTCCATCTTGCCCAAAAAATAATAAATGTCTGTTTCCTATTTGTAGCAATCCTATTCCCCAGAATAATCTATCTGTTGTTTTTCTGCGAAAGCAATTAAACCATTTAAAATTTTTACCAAATACCTTTCCTTGAAAGTTTGGATTTAAGTTGAACCAGTTAATATCCATTTTGTTAAATTTTAACGCACCACAAATAAAAACACTACACTTTTTGCACAGGAGATAAACATCTGCCATCTTCATCAGCGAGTTTGTATTGTGTATTCATTAAAAATTGATGCAAGTCATTTATAGTTTTAAATTCTTTCAATTCTTCAAAATTCCAAAACTCGCTTACCGTCCCAGAGCCATCACCGTAAAATGTTACAGCAATGCTTAAGTTGTTCCGCTTTTCAAAATTTTTTATCAGTTCTAAGGTCTTTTCCATTTTATGCGATGTTGTATGGCATAGCTACCCAAAATCTAAGGTAGTTTGCCTTTTTCTTTTACTTCGGTTTTCTTTTCTGTATTCTTTGTCGTAGTCATTGTGGCATTTTTGGCACATTGCTTTTAGATTGAAAAAGCTATTATTCTTTACATCATGATCCAAGTGCGCAACAGTCAGCACAATCACAATATATTTTCTGCCTTCAGTATCCCATTCGTTTTCAAAATCGGCAATCTCTTTTGCTTCTGAGTAAGTAAGCGGCTGTAATGAAGGATAGCTTTTGCCTTCTCCTATCATATCAGAATAGATGTTGCCTGCAATAGGGTTAAACATTCCATTCTCACGATATCCAACAGCGTAATTATGTACTCCACAAACTTCACAGCGATTTTTAGCACGGTAAAACCTTATAAAGCGGCTTATAGCTTTCCAATTCTTAGCATATTTATTGTAATCTATTGGCATAATTTATATTTAATCAATAGAACTATACAACAACACCTAAAAAGCATACCTTCCAGGATACGCATTTTAGCCAAACCGTTAGCGGTTTTGCGATGGTTAGCCGATGTTATGTGCAAGCGCAAGCCAATTGGCTCACGCCTACACACCAACAAAATCATCCTATGAAACTTCCTGAGCAGTATCAGTTATTTCGGGTTCATAAACCTCCATCGCATCAATTAACTTTTGCGCCACAACAGCACTTAGTTGAACTTTACAATGTGGGTTTTCCCAATTCTCACCATCTGCAAGAGTGATTGCTCCTGCATAGTCAGGTGATTTCCCTTGTGCCATTACTCCAAGGCACTTCTCATCAATTCGCAGTTCTGAAAGTAAATCCTTTACTGCATTGTCTAACTGTCTGTATTTATCCGACATAATTTAAAGTATTTGTGCCAGCACCTAATAATGTATAACAGAAAGCGGGTGCGGCTTATCACTTAACTGTCTATTTTTATGGTTAGCCTTATCTACATTTTTATTAATATAAATCTCTGTCGTGTACGCCGTTTATAGCATCAATTCTTGCCTGTCCTAAATCTCTATTCAAAAGATGACTTGTTTTTGTTTCCCGAAGGAAGCTATACGTCTGGTCTACTAACCAATTTATTAAGTATGCCGCTGGTTCGTCGTTATCTAAATCGTAGTTAATGTTGCGGTTGGCAAAAATATAATTAACCAAATGCAAACATTCATGAGCAACACAGCCGTCAGTTATCGAGCTTGTATTGTTCCAAGGATTTAAGACGATTGCGAACGATTCAATGTCTTCATAAGATCCATGTAAAGTACAAGCATAAGGTTCGTCTGATTCATTTGGAAAAAACGGAAAATGCTTTTTTACTTGACTTGTCTGATTCGTTAAAAGTATAATAAATCTACCTCTGTAAATGGGCATGTCCATGACTTTTATCTCAAAATTTTGCGACCTTAATTTTTTCTTTTCACTCATTGTCTTGTTGGTTTAATAAATACTCAATGTCAGTCTTATATATCCGTTCACTACTCCAAGTAATGTATTTCTTAAACAAGTCATTGAAGTCTATGGTTTCTTCGGTTTCGTCTAGTCCAGTTTGGAGGTATATCTTATTCGGTACGTTTATTAACTTACTCATCGTCTGTTAGTTTAATAACACAAATACCTATGCTTTTGCGTCTATATTGATTCGTTATGATTTGATTACTTTGTAAACAGTGTCTCCATCTTCGCATAAGTTTTGTCCAGTATACTTATACGAATTTCCATCGTCGTTGAAAAGCCACTCAACCTTCTCTCCTTTTAGAAGTGGACGGCTATCAGGAAAGCAACTCTCAAAGAAAAACTCCCCTGCCTTCACATCCTTATACTCACATTCAATGAGGTGGTGGGGTACGGGTTGCATTAAGGGGCTAATATCAGGCAAAGAAGCCTTGTCGTATTGGTTGTATATTTTTTCATAACCTACTTGACTATCCTCCCAAATTAATTTGCTTCGCTCATTAAAGCCAACCCAATCGGGCAGAGGGTACGTCTTTAATGCTGATAAAGGAGAACCATCTCCACCGTGAAAGACTTGTTCTCGCTCTTCTTCGTACAACCTCCAACCTTTATCAGGGTCGCGCTGGCTCATCTCGTAAACGAACTCTTCTTCGGTTACTTGAGTGCGCTTATTAGGCTTATTCAAATATACAGCACGAGCATAACCACTACTATAACCACTAGACATAATTCTGAAGCCTTTTTCAAAGTCGCCCGAGGAATAATTAACTGCATCCATAAACTGCCAATAAAAAGCGTGTTTCTTTTCGTCATCAATCTCGCAATAAATTACCTTGTTTTTGTAAGGGCGGTTGGTAGATTCTTTTTCCACTAACTCTACTCCGTCCTTAAATACTTTGCCGTCTTTAATCTCTAATTTCATTGGTCTGTTATTTTGTTTGTTTCGTTTATCCGATTTTAGCAGCAATTAAAAAATACCCCAAACCAAAGCCATTCAATAGCAAATCCGTTTTTATAGGTAGCCTCATCTTCCTCTTCAATCTTATTGTAAATAATAGTAAGTCTTGGTAATACTTCAAACTGTGTTTTAAATGTATTGTAAAATTCCATATTAGTATTTTTTAAGTGGCTCGTTTCTAAATCAGCCAACTTAATTTTTTTACCGTCTTTTGTTTTATGAAATTTCATTGGTCTGTTTTTATCTTGCCTGTGCCAATAGCAGCAATTAAGCAAGTGATTGATATTCCAGTTAACACCCAATTCGCAGGGGCTTGATCCCAATTTGCTACCGCCAAAATGCCAAAGCATAAAGCATTGATCCAAAAAATGACCTTAGTAGCTGTTTCTAAAAATTTCATTACTCTACTATTTTAATTTTTTCAATCCTTACCTCTAAGTCCTCGTAGTAACCTTTCTTTGTTACAGCTCGCCATATACGATTGTAAGGTATTCCGGTGGCACGTGAAGCAGCGGAAATGGTTTTATACACCTCCGGATTCCCCGGCTTGGTTTTAATGAGCGTTTGCATATTAAAATATAATTGCTGGTTTATCGGTTGATGGCTCAAAGATATAAAAAAGCCCCGGACATAAAAAAATATGCGGGGTTATTTTTCAAAAATGAAAAACCTACGAGCGATTTTTTTCACATACCGTACCGATCAAACCGATTGACCAAGAAGCCCGTAAAGCTAATCGCAGCCATACAAGCCAAAACAACAATAGGAGCGATTTCAGCGACTTTCTCTATTGTTTGAGGTTGGTAGTATAGATAACTCACGAAAAGCCCCCAAAACGAAGAAAAACAATATACGCAGCCTAATACAGGTTTAAGAACTAACTGCAATAAAGCCCCTCGGCTTTCGTACCAATCTCCCAACCAACCTAAAAGCTGATTTTCGCTAAGAAGAAAAGATAAACCATTGTTCCAAAGCGCAATCAATACTGCAAGTTCCAATACCTCTCTAAGCATTTTCCGTGTTTACAAATGAAAAACATAAGCTCTCGTAGCTTAAAGTCGCTACCGTGAAGTCCACCGGGCTGCCGTTTAATTCTGCCGTTACTTGATAGGTCCGGCCCGCTGACTTAGCCACTCCAGACAAATCCAAATCTACATTACCCGATCCGTCTGTGGTTTGAGTAAACTTATAACGAACATCTAAAGCGGTGTCCTTAATAAAGTAATCGTACTCCGTTGCCCCATTCAATGAGCCAACTTCTAACGTACTGCTACAAAGGTCTTTATCTCCTAAATCAAAGTCACAAGCCATAGCCTTAATTTTGCTCTAAGATACGATTTTTTAGCGGGCTACTCTTCATTGAGTTTTGAATCCAACGGTACAAATGAGTATTGACCGCATACCGGAAGTTATCCAAGAAGTCCGCCTGTTGCGCCACGTCTTTCCGATTGCTCTTTTTGATCTTACCGTTATCCCCGACCTCAACAATCCTTAAATCACGCACTAATCCTGGGCAAGTGTCCGGGTTTATATACAAATGAGGGTGGTTGCTTAAAGTATAGTTCACTTGCGCTCGGCTATTCTTATGAGTTGGGTTGGCCGGAAGAATTAACTGCTTAGGACTTAACCTTAACCTCCTGCGGATTTGCTCGTAATAACTTGCGTTATCGCGTTGGCTTAAATCTCCGCGCTTACCCATAGCATCACCGGTAACCGTTGCCGAATATAAATGCGTCCCGTACTTATGGTTAATGCGATCAATCATCTCTTCAATGTTCCCTTTTTTAATCTCTAAGCTATCAAACACATAAAAGTAACGCCCAGGACTAAAGTGAAAAAATAAGCACGTAAACGGCTCTAAATTGAAGTCAAAGGCTATGTGTAGCCTATCTTCGGGATCAAACTCTGCCACCGGGCTATTATGAACATTAGGGTCATAAGCATAAGCAAAAGCGTTGTCCGCCTGCTCAACTCCAAACTCGCCCATTCCGTAAACCTGCCACAAAAACGGATTTGAAGTCTTGTATTTTTTTAGCTCCTTAACATACTGGTCATCCAAAAACTGGTTATCTTCAAACGTAGATCGTAAAAGCGTTACGTCAGAATCAACAATACTATAACCATTCTCGGCTATTTTGTACTTCTTATCAATCCAATGACCTACATAAATCGGATTAAACGTACCGGTCATTTGAGCGTTTTGAACTCCGCGTAATCGTAAATTAAGCTGGTCCCAATCCTTCTCATCAAACTCAGTCAGCTCTTCACACCATATCCGGTTGATCTTTTGTATTGATTTGATTTTCTCGCTGTCATCCAATCCCCGAAATATAATCTCCGAACCGTTAGCCAGCGTTATCGTGTTGTTTCCAAGATTCAGAGATGCTACTCCGGTCAGACCATACTCTTTTATTAAATCGTCCCAGACGAGCTTTCTGACGCTATCTTTTATCGTAGCCCCTACCTTCCGAACGATAAGTGTCCTAATTTTCGGGTGTTGTAATGCGTAGATCAATTCGTGCTGCGCTTGGCTCCATGACTTCGATGAACCCGCCCCTCCCATATTCAGCACTTTACGGGTCTTTACGTCTTGTAGCCTCCAAAATACTTTGGTGAATGCACCCTCTGGCCATTCGATGTCTAGCGGTTCACTCATCCGGTGGGGTTGGTAGCTTTACCCTTATCTCTCGAACCGTAGTGTCGATCTTCATATTCGATCCGTTCAGGCGGTGGACCTCATCCTCAGTCCCCATCAGTTTATAGAGTGCAATTTCGCTAGTTGGGTTCTTGCTGCCAAGCCACCGCTTACGCAGTTTTTGCTTGACGTTAATCTTTTGCTTTTCAAGGGCTTGTTTTATAGGCTGTACTTTCTGTATGCCATTCTTATAATACCAAGCCTCGCTAACTCCAATGGCTGACCAAACTTCATCGTGATAAACGAGCTTATTTTTTTCAATAGCTTTAACAGCCTTTGCAATCATTTCTTCTTTATCGTAGCCTCTCTTTGTCCTCATATCTTAACTCCATTGCTCTAATCGAGCGTTATGAATTTGTTTTAGTTTTTCTTTTGGAAGCTTAGTGCCAAAGTCAGCTTCGTGGTGACAGCTTCGGCAAAGAGCTTGTAGATTTTCAATTACATCCTTTTTCTTCTGTGGATCTCCGCCCATACCTCTTGGGCTTAGATGATGGATGTCAACCGCTTGCGCTCCGCATACTTCACAAGCGATAAAATCAGCCGTTGTATAGCCGAAATGATTGAGGTATATTTTCGTGTGCGGTTTCATTTCCTTTTGGCGTAATAGGCTTTTAATGCTTTTTCACAGCTCTTTTTAGAGGTGTACTGACACTTTCCACTTCCGATTCGATATTTACCATTGGGGCACTTATAACAAGGCATCAGTCAGCGTATTCGGGGCTTTTTAGATCTTCGGAGTTTTTGGCTGCTCGCATTCGGGCTGCATCGATTTCGTGTGCCGTAAAAAGCAACGGCTTAAACCGATCATCCATTAAGACTACGACCAAATAATAAAACAGCCCGCTTCCAAACTTCCGGTCTTTGTTTTTGATTCTTCGAACTTTGCTTCTACCAGACCCACGACCTAAGAAAAAACTGATTACTCCGATTGCAAAAAGAGGCAGAATGTGATTGAGGATTACGTCCATATTGGTTGATTTTGAGTTACTAAGGTAATGAAAAAAACCGGGGCAAACACGCCCCGGCTCAACCAAAAAACCAATAAAGCTCCGAGCGGAGCTGATTGACTTGTGTGTTCAAAGGTACTATTTTCCGGTAATATACGCATCGATTATTTCTAATCCCTCAGCTGCGCTACGAGCTATTTTCGCCTCATATCCTACTGACTGCATTCTACTCATAAATTCTTTTTGACTTGGCTGAACTCTACCTTTTGGTGTCTTCATCTCGATCCATAGCCCTGAGTGATTTCCAACCGGATAAGCAAAGAATAAATCACTCACCCCAGACATAACGCCTTCACGCTTTAATTTAGCGGCCACCCTTACGTGCCGATGCCCTCCGTTGGGTATAGCAAATAGGTAGCTTTTTAACTTTGGGTACTTTAATCGAAAGGCATTTATTAAAGCTACTTGGCTTTTATGTTCGGCATCACTCCTGGGCATCGCTCGATGGTATTTGTACGTTTAATGTATCGGCAGCCCAAAATCGGCATTTCTCTACATACTCCCAAAAATCTCGTACGTCCATATCGGAGGTGCTTTCTGGCAGCCGAATAACCTTGTCCATACCAATTAGCTTTTCGCTTGATGCGAACTGATGCTTTAAGATCTCATGCACTTGCTCTTGGTCTACGTGATGCCCCCAATCGGATTCTAACTGCTTACGAATTAAGTGAACCACCACGCCCCAATAATAAGCGTTTGCTTCGGTTGTTCTTTTGCCTCGCTCCGGCTTTATTTCAACAACTAAAGGCTTTACACCTTGCTTGCGCAGATACTTCGTTAGCGTTCGCTTTTCGCGAATGTCTAAACGTCCGTCATTTTGCTTTGCGTAGAATTTCATATTCGTTAATTCAGTTAAATATCTGGTATGCCTCTTATCGTGATTTATTTTTTGGTTTATTAGTTTCATAAACCAGATAGGCAACAGTCTAGCTTTAAATATTGATTCATATCCATTACGACGATGATATTCTATAATTTCTTCTCTTATGTCAATGCGATAAAATAAAGTTAAACCAAAATCTTCAGCTATACGAATCTTAAGTACATCATTATCAGTTAATCTAATATACCATCCTAAATGAAGAGTTTCGTCTTCATTAATTGAAGGTGCTGATGATATTAATTCAGCCAATTTATCGTAATTCATTCGCTAATCATTTCTTTCCACTCTTTCGTGAAGTTACTAATTTGCTCTGCCCAATGGTACAATTCCTCGCGCAGCCTGTTTATCCTTACCAGTTCAATATCTTGCGGTATGATTAGCGGAGGAACTTCTTTTAATTTTAACGGGTAGCCCTTAAACGGGTTGCCTATACGCTCTAAAAAAACTACTTCCGCTGTCTTTACTTTGAAACCTGCTTGTCGGCAAGCTCCAGCATAAATAGCAAGCTGCCAGTAATCAGGATCATCGTACTGCTCTTGCTTTCCCGGACCTCCTGTTTTGTAATCAATCAAATGATTTCGATCAGAGGTATTCGTATCAATATACCCGACAATCTCGAAATCGCCCAAATCCCAAACTATCATAGTCTCAAACTCATCTAGCCTAGGTGTCGCTTTTAATACTCTTTGCTCTTCTTTGCTAAACTCTTGAAAATTATTATGCTCAAGAGCTTCACCTACCTTGCTGCCAAATTCTGTCCAATGGTTCGGCTGAAATGGTTTGTCGTATAAATAACGCTCTGCCCATTCTTTTTTATTTCTCTTAAAAGAAGTGATTGAGCTATACGATAAATAAGGCTTTCCGGTCTTTTTGTTGGTCTTTGGTAAAATCAAGCTATTCTCCATAAGTGGTTTCTTTTGCCTAGTCGCTCTTTTCTGACCCTTTCGGTTTTTACGAGCTTTCCGGCATTGGTTAAATTGGTTATTGCTCTGCGTATAGATGTGATTTGCATCGGATCGTAACCTCCTTTTTCAATTACATCAAACGGGGTCATCGCTCGGTGCTTTACAAACAAGTCATAAATTTCATCTTGCTGCGTCCTCGCTTTTTGCTTGGCCTCTTTTAATTCTTGGCCTTGCGTTTGGTTAGTGTTAAAAAAATCTAATTGCTCTGGCATAATTACATGGTTCATTTTGGTTTTTATTTAGGCCGAATTTAGAATAAGTACAATTTTGTTGCGCTTATCCGATGTTAGCCGTAATTAAAAGGTGATAATTTCCAAAGTCTGCCACATTGGGTGAGCACCTTCATCATATACTTGCACTACCAAATCACCATACTGCATTCCTATAAGTAATTTGTTTGCCTCTACTTGGTGTTTTTCTGCCATAGCTGATAAAAAACTACGGCTAACACTGTATAAAGAAGCATTTTGTTCATCTTCTTTTGCTCGTGTCTGTATTGTTTTTTTAGTTTTCATTTTCAATCAAATTTTAGTGTTCAAAACGCTCTTTATACTCAACGTTGGGCTTCATTTGCCAACGCACTGAATCTCGTCCCTCAATCGGTGCATCCATCTGTAATAATGGTCAGGTAAAAATATCCGCTGTTTACGCTCATCGAAGTCAACCATTACACCCCACCCACATTCACACAGAAAAGCGAAGTGATAAAGAAACTTTGTAAAAGGGCCCATCATTTCACCTGTCATTGTAGAGCTGCATACCTCATTTTGATAATCTTCGTCATCTAACCATCGGGTAATTTCCTGCTTTGCTATTTGCTCCCACGATTTCAATTTACGTGGTTCTTCTACTGTATATTTCGGTTCATTCATATTTCATTTGTTTAAAATCTAACGCTCAAAAACGAAAGCCCAAAATTGAATATAGTGCAGCTTGGTTCCTCATCCGACACCATATGCGCGGCCGTTACTCACTATCAAGAATAACTATACCGGTATATTTTTAGAAAATGAGTCTCGTTTACCCGCATATCTACCTTAGCCATTATGCCGTCTAAATAGAACTCAATCGGATTGCCTTTATAAACCCATCCCGTTGCCATTAAGTTACGAATAACATTACAAGCGTGCAGAACAGTAGAATGGTCTTTTGGTTTACCATCTTCCATAAACATCTCGCCTATCTTTTCGTACGGATCGTTTGTATTTACCCTGATTAAATACATCGCTATTTGACGGGGCAAAAGAATATCTCGTTTGCGCGTTCGCTTCTTTATCTGACCTTGAATATTGAACTTATTTTCGGTCTCCTGTATTATCGCTTTCGCTTTTCCATTCTCCATTGTACCTCTGTATTACTTTGTTTTGATCTGCCTGTACGATTACCGCCTCTTTAACATCTAACATCCCCTGCCCACCTAAATAGGCCATAAATGCACAGGCTTTAGCTCGATCGTAAGTGTTTAACGGTGGGTGTTTAGCCCAACACTTATAGCCGTCTAAACAAACTATTCCTATTTTGTATTTTGATTTCATTCAGCCTGCATACTCAATGCAACCTTAGCCGCTTGGGCGCGTTGCCATTCTGGTACGCTCGTTTTTATCGCTTCTAAGGAAATTAACCTGTTCTTTAGTGTTCTTTGCCGTTGAGATAAAAACAATCGCTCTAAGTGCGTTTCTGTGGCTTCTATGTCCGTTTTAGAACACTCTATCAACTTACCCTTGTCATTTGCCCACTCGTATAGGCTGCTTAAAAATGCCCATCCAATAGTTTTATCCTCCAAAAGCATCTCTTTCTGAAATTCCCAACCATCGGCCATTATCTCATCGTAATTATCAGGACGCTGTGATCGGCTTTCGTAATAAGTGCTTTCCGTTCTTCTTCTCGTTTGGGCTTGACGCTTTGCTTCTCCTAAAAGCTGCCCCATTAAAAAGGCATTAAGTTCTGTTTTAGTAGTGTTCCGAATGTGGCTATACTCCCCCGCAATCCAATTCTTAACAGCCAAGTCTAACTGCTCTTGCGTAATTTCGCCAAACTCCCTACGAACATAACTACATACTTTCATTAAAATTGATCGTGAAGGCAGTTGAACTCCGGTAATTGCAGAGGTCGTTTCCATCCACTCATATAAATCCTTATCGCTCGTCTCTTTTAACTTCATTGAATAAAATTACCTTGTTTGTCAAAAGTCGGCTTTTCCGTTTTTTGCGGGGCATTCCCAGATTTCAACTCCCTTAAATACCACCCCTTTACAGCCAACTTCCAATTTTTCATCTTGGTCTTACCTACCTTCCAGTCTTTCTGCTCATAAAAAGCGTGTATTTGCTCGGCAGTTAATTCGCTATACTTTTGGTTTTCGGTTGCTTCATAAAGATAATCATTTATTTGGTCAACCGTTGGTGGAGTAAACCTGCTTTTTGTCTTGAAATAGCTGTTTATTTTATCCGCAATCTCATCGTAAGCTAGTCTGTCAACTTCAAACCATCGGTATAATTGCCCCTCCGTTATCTTTTTACTCATAACCCAAAGAATTTAGCTCATCCAAATAAATCAATTCGTAAAGCTCGTTTATATTCAATTTCAGCACTCGGCACAATCCAGAAAATTCAGCTATGGTCATTAGCGTTGGGTGTTCTTTGATCGTATTCCAACGGTGATGTCCAGGAGCAGAAGCCGGATCAACCCGCTTCCACTCTTGAACAAACTTTGCGCTGCTCACATCTAAAGATTCTATTCGCTTTTTCAAATAGCTCATTTCCTGCTCTTTGTTACTTTAAACGAATCTGCCCGGTAAGTCTTAACCGGAACCTCTGGAACCTCCATCCCCTCGGAATCATAAATCTCTTGCTTGCCTTTTATTCGAGTATCTAAAAGCTGCTTTCGAGCCTTTAGCTTTGCGCTTAAATCAGCATAAACCGGGTCTTGCTCATAATCATAAATAGCCCCTCCGGTTACTATTGTAAAATCAAACCCTCCGGCACTTACTGATTTTTCGGGGCTTTTGTCGTAGTCTTCTCGAATACAATCTTTAACTGCCCGATCTTTTAACACAGCCTCTATTTGCTTTTTGATTTCAGTCAAAGCCACGAATACCGGTATCGGGTCCGCTTCTCCTTCTAAAATGCTTCCCTTTATCGCTTGTAAGCGGTTTAAGGCATCTTCTTTGGCTACCTGCGGTAGCGTTTCTGTGTTTGGAATTAAGTCGCTCATTTCTCGTTTTTTAGCAGCCCTTTCTCGTAAACGTGATCGAGCTTGGTTGTTTCTCCTAATTGATGTAAAATTCTTATTGCAATTTCTACGCGACCTCTTGAGCACTCGCGTAAATCACTCATCGGCTGGTCTTTTCCCGATTGAATGTACCAATCGATTATTGTTTTGCACGTTGATTTTATCCCTTCTCTTTCTCGAAGCAAATCCATTATGTCTTTGCCTATGGTTTCTCTTTCTCTCATAGTCCTACGCTTTTAATGATTCGCTCTGCTAAGATTTCAGCCGTATTGGCTACCTCTTGAATTTTCTGTGCCGGGTCCTGATTTTCAAAGCCCTCGGCTATGTGAAACTCTAAAGCCACCTTTTGAGCGTGTTGGTACACTATGCTTTTAGATGTGTTAGAGCTTCCCTTTTGACTACCTCCTCCGGAATAGTTCTGTTGGCCTCCTGAAGCTTCCGGCTTGCCTAACTTCATTGAAGTCCAAGGATTTCCGTTTTGATCCGTTCCTTGCTTGAAGTCTTTTACTTCTACTTCGGTGTCAATTCCAAACCAAGGCTTTTGATCTTTGGTGTTTACTCTTCCGCTTTTACCGTTGTCAAGTGTTACTTGCCATTGGTACAATAATCCGTATTGGCTGTTCCAAGTTCCGTCTGCGACTACGTTAGTCACTTTTGCAATTTCTGACATATCTATTTAAATTAAATTTAGCCAGTGGGCAGGGATTCGAACCCCGCAGCCTCCGTTACTCATCGTCTTTAGCTTTGCTCTGAGCTATCGAAGCATCAACGAACTGTTGTAAGCAATTACTCGGCTCGCGAAAACCGAAACGGAACCGAGGCCACCCCTCGGACAGAACACCTTATCTGCGTACCACTGTTTCATATTACAAAGGGGCGAGCAGGATCTCTCCTGCCCGTCCGCTATTATTAACCGAACTTTTTAAGATCGATTGACATTCTTTCTCTTGCTGTTTCGACCGCTTTCATAACTTTTGCCTCAGATAAAGAGGAAAAGTTCATTTCAACCTCTCTAAAAATGATTTGCTCTGCTTGGTAATCTTCAAGGTGAGCGTATTCTCTAAATCCTTTGTAGGCAAATTTTTCTGCTGCTTTGTAAAGTTGTGCTGAAGTAGTCATCGTGGTTGGTTTATTGGTTGATTTCTTGAGCAAATATAAAACACTTGCTCGAAATAAAAAAAATATCCGTATAATTTTTTACTTTTTCATTACCGCATCTAAAATTCGAGGGAGCAAAACAAGGGCTAAGACCAAAATAAGAACCCAAAACAATAAGTCCTGTGCTTTCTCAAAAAACCCTTTTTCCCTTTTTTCGGTCTGCACTATCATTTTAGGGATTACAACCTCTTTGTATATCGTATCGCAAACGCAATCTACCTTTAAGGGCGGTATAGTGTCTTTAGATCGTTTACCCCTTACCGTTAGGCTTATGCCATCTCTTTGAATAGTTCGTGTCTCTCCGGGCAATAAAGCTATCTCTGCGGCTATTTCTCTACCGGGAATCTCAATTAGTATCGTATCGCTCGTAAAGCATTCAGGGCAAATGCGCTCGGCTTTATCCATGTGCCGCTTCGCTCTTTGACTTGGGCTGCACCCCACCAAAAGCAACGCTAACACGATAACTTTTAGTAGGTCCATAGAACATTCTTTGGCTTGGTGGTGTCGATATCCAAATGAATCCCCCAACTGGCTATGCCTATGCGATTGAAAAAATGATCTTGCTTAATAATCTCAAGGGCTAAACTGTCTGCTGTGGCCGAATCCGTATAGCAATAAAGTACCTCTTGAGCTGATAAAAAGTAGTTTACATCCATAGCCCCACGAACTATGCGATAGCGACTGCTACCGTCTTCCGCTGCAAAATCTCCCGCTACTCCTTTAGTATGGCTACTGCCCTTTACCCCACCGATTACCGCGTTCCAATGCAAATTCCTAAATCCACTATTCACATAAATAGGCGCACCGCTAAAATGGCGCACTAATTCCATACCGCCTCTAAAAGTGCTATCTACTCTTTTTGGGTCATCTCCGCGCTTTACCCACTCCGCAGGTGCAAAATAAGCCCCAACCGCTAAACCCGTAACGGCCAGCCCGCGTGCTATTTTAGCTTTCCAACTCACTCTTTACTTTCTTTTCCGGCTAATTCTACCCGCAAATCTCCATTAGTTCTGATTAGGTCGGCCAGTCGCTCGTTAAAATTCTTCGCGTTAGTCTCATTTGCTACTCGCATAGCTTCAAAGCTACGTTCTAATCGATTAATCCATTCATTTCTATCTTCTTCCCTAGTCTCAAGTTTAATCAAACGCTCATAAATCTCCTTTTCGTGCGCTCGGTCTAACTCTTCTCGGTGTTCACGAGCCTTGACAATATCCTTTATGGCCGTTTGTGAAGCTTCGCGTACATCTTCGATTAATCCTTTTATTTCGCTCTCTTGCTGATCTTTTTGGCGAATAAGCCACTTGTATAGCCCAAAGGACAACGCGCCGAACCCAATTATCAAACTGACTAATTCAATCCAAAACCTGCTCATTCTGCAAAGTATTTTATTGTAAAGTAAGTTAAAAATACAGCCCCTGCCAAAGCCAAAAGAATAAACACAACGCCCCATTGTAAGCACCCTACGCCCAACTCTTTGAAGAAGTTACTGATATTCTGCTCAACTCTATTTGGTCCCATTATACAGAGGGTATGTCTCCGCGCGTTGCATTCCACGCATCTACAATTAACTTCGTGTTTGTATTAGCCGCGCTTAAATCTGCGGTGTACATTACTGGGTAGATAAGGTAGCCGTCCAAATTAAAATCATTGTTTGTGCTTCTCGCGGCTAAAGTCATATTATTACTTCCATTCGTTGGTGTTCCGCTATCTCGGTTCGCTGTGCCACTTAGTGTTGGTGTTGTTGTTTTTCCTCCTATATACCAATTAGTTTGCGAGCCGTCTAAACTTCTTGTTAAAGCTATAGAATACCAAGTGCCAGAATTAATAGAGCTTACTGCGGAATCAACGGTAGAAGATGTTGATCCGTCCCTTGAAAAGAATCGCATAGAATTGCTAAATTCATATATTTCAATCCCCGAAGAAAATGGGGTATTACTGATTATGCGATTCCCATTAAGCGTATTGAAATATACCCACCCCGCAAAGCTAAACGCTCCCGAAGTATCTATGTTAGCCCCCGCATCGACAAAAATGCCGTCATATCCACCGCTAAAGTTTAGGGCGTTTGGTATGTATGCGTTTTGCATTGTGTTGCCAAAGATGTCCGTAGGGCTATTGTATTCTTGGCCGACTATCCTAACTTCATTTGTTCCCGTTTCAAGTGCTAATTTAACTTGTGTTGCGCCCGAATAAGCCACCGTAAAAGCTTGCGTTACCGTTAGGTTTGTGTTATCCGTTACGCTGTCAACTATACGAAATTCGCCACCTGCTACACCAATGACATCTCCTGCGCTGTAATCCGTTGTAAATGCCGTCCCGCTTCCCGTTACTGCCGTTCCGCTTGTGCTAATTGTACCGCTTGGTGCTGTTTCTTCGTAGTTATTAAAGCCCCCTAACGCTGGTTGATAGCCTTCTTTAACCCCGCTTACGCGAGTAGCACCTACAATCGTTCCGTTATTGCCGTTACCTGACTTGTCGAATACCGTATTTCCAGCCAATTCATCAAAGCCGTAATTAACCTCTAAGCCGTTTGCAATAGGTGTCTGTGGGTTGTTGTAGTTTGCTAATACTTCGGAGGCGGTTAGGGCATCGGTATAGACGTGGAATCCCGCCACATCAAAGCCGCCAAAAGCTACCCCTACCTTACCGATATTTACATCGTCTGCCGTTACTGCCGCATCCAATACAACCGTAACCCAAGCATAAGCCGTTGTTATCGTACTGCTCTCTACGCCATTAACGTAGATTGTACCTGACTGACCAGCTAAAGATAAAGTACCACCAGACGCGCTTAAACTATCCGTAGCGTTTAACTCGATAATATCCTCGCTTGTGCTGTCCAATTCTAAAAGTAGCGAATAGCTTCTAACACTACCTACATCGCCTACGTTTATTTCGTTATTTACGCCGTCAAGGGTTAACGCCCCGCCCGAATGAATCTGCCCATTATTTCCCGCACCGCTAAAGTCGTTTAATTGCTTACCTGCTTCGTTCCAATTAGGGCGTGGTAGTATAGTATTCTTGAAATACAAAATAGCATTTTGAAGCGGGGGATTATCCCATAACTCCGCCTGCAAATAATTTCGCATTTTCCACGCCACAGATCTTTTACAGCAACTTCTACGCATCTTATTAAATTGATAATTTATTGATCGTAATGTCCAAATGACCGCTAACCCGCGCAGTTGCGCCAGTAGTCTGCGCTCCTAAAATAATGTCTGTTCTCGCAGGCACAACAACAGGATAGTAAAATTGCTCCGATAAACTTGATTGATATATTACACCATCTCTGCGCACGCGCCATCCCGGATTGCTTTCGCCCGAAAATAAAGTAAACAGCTTGGCAATAACTTCTTTTCCACTACCTACCGAAATCTCCCAGGCGTCTATCGTTGCAACAAAACCTCTCGGAACGCTATAAATCATTTGCTCGGTTTGTCCGGTATTCGGTGCAATTACGGCAACGGTAGTTCCAGAAATAGTTATCTCAATTTCCCCATCATTAGCAGCCGTAGCCCCAAAGTTGTCATTTCCAAAAGTATCTCCAAAAGCCCTATTTATCCTTAAAAACTGACCAGTAGTCTGAACGGTGCTTGTACCGTTTAACGTAACGGTCTCCGACGCTTGATCTCCGTTTTGATCTAATCCTTGCACCGTGATCGTTCTCATTCCCGACCCGGCTGCCGTGTCATTTGCGCTGTCGCTCGAAATACTTACCACAGAGGCTGCACTTGGAAAGCTCGTAAATATACCATTAGGCCAAATAGGTTGCATAATAGTTCCAACCGTTCCGTTTCCAAATTTATCAACACTTTGTACCTCATCAAAAACACCCAAAGGCACAAGCTGTTTACTGGGTGTGTTGATATGAAAAGGAAAGAGATTGTTGCCAATGCCTAAAGCACGAAATTGTCTCTCTGAACCTTGACCGTCTATTACTTTGTAATTGTCTGATTCTGCCATAATTTTAAATTAACGGTATATAAAATGAGTTTTCTTTTCTAGTAAAATTTTGGCTGTAAGCAAATAATTCGCTCGGTGCTTCTGTCTCGCACAACAAGTCGGTTAAACATCGCTCAAAGGTCTTGAAATTAGCCTCAAACGAGCATCTTACAGCACATAGACTGTCATCCCAACCTTTTACCTCTCCGAACTCTGTTTGTATCACATCAATCCAATTCGTATCTATTCCAGTAGATTCAATTCGACTGCCCCACGAATTATCAATCTTAAAAGATCCTAATAAAGCCGTGTCAACTTTTCTCGCTAACTGATAAGGAGCCAGTCGCCCATCTGCACTAACTTTTGACCTCTTGGCAATCGCCACAACTACAAACGGTACGCTTACCTCTAAAATCGTGTCCGGAACAGTTTGAATGTCCTCGCGATCTATTTCCCCGTCTATTCGGAAATAAGTAAGCCCCGCGCTGTAATCGTGATTCTCTACCGGAATACATTCGCTACCCTCATAACTCGCAGGTATGCTTTCGCCTTCTTTGTTTAATGTAAGCTCTGCCAACCCTACGTTGTTTCGGCAAACACCAACTAATTTCAAACGGGATTCTATGTATTCAAATAGCGTCAAATCTCTTTATCATTTCTCGGTTCATTACTTCTACGAAAATATCACTTTCTTTTTCTGTCGGAGCAAAAATTTCTTTACCGAAATGCTCTTCCAACCATTCTCTTTTTTCTCCGTTCTCCTTTCGGTTGGTCCCGGTTACATACCGATTAGGCTTTAACTTTTGAATAGCACTACGGAAGTCGCTTTGCAAATTATTTGTAAACCGTAAATTAACGAAGCTCGTTTCCAGACCTTCTAATTTTCTAATCTCTTTATAACCGCCCGGCAGTAAGACAAGGTTGTGTCCCTGGACCTTTCTCCACTCTTGCTCCGCCCTCTTTGCTTTGCTCCCAAATATCTTATTTGCAGCTCTTTTTGTCTTGAATGAACTCGATCCAACTAGCGTAGGGCTAGAACTATACTGCCCAATTTCAGAGCCGTTAGATGCGCCTCCGGCTTCAAAAATTCTAATTACCGTATTGTTATGGCTGACCCGTACAGCTACTCGCATAGATTCATCGGTGGCAGCCTTCATTCCGGTTATTTCCTTTTGAAGCTGCTTGATATATTTGTCTATGCCTTTGTACTTGGCCATTACGGTATTCTTACTCGTTGCTTGACTACGCTTCGGCAAGTATTACAAACCGAACCGCCTAAATTTACATTCGCCAATAAATGATCTAAAAGCTTCGCGTACTTTTCAGAGTAAAATTGATGCTGACCTTGATTGTCCTCTGAATAAACCGTTACATAGCTGTTTAGTCTCTTTGATAGCGTTGCCTCTTCTAATATCTGAACCGCAGTACCATACCATAAAGCCGTTCCAAACATTCTAGCATTCGAGCAAAGAAAAGATTCTGGACTACAATCCAATGAGTAATCTACTGAAATCCCCGCGCTTGAAGTCGCTGAACTGCGACCAGCATAAGTGATAGGATCTAAAAGACCCCATTCGCCCGAAGCTACCCAAGTGCCATTACCTAAAAAAGCTTCCGTTGTGCAATCCGCACAACCCCCTCTTTGACGGTATAAATTCGTTTTCCTTGTAATTACATCCGATGCATCATAAACTACCGCAAAATAAGCCTCTCGCCCTCTAGTAAAGTAACTCCGGCCTATCGGCACGTCAACAATTTGACCAGACGTTAAGCTTTGTGTAAATGTTTCTAAAACCTCTCCGGTTAAAGCATCTACAATTTTAAATTCTTTATCAGCAACCGTACTTTCAGACCAAAAACTAATCTTGTTTATAGCCAACGCCATATAATCCCGGCTTGCAACCCTAATTACAACACCTCTATACTTTGAAGCTGCAGTAAGTGTACTTGGGTTTTCTTGGAAATATCCAGCTAAGGAGTTCTCAATAATAGTGCGACCCGACATAATAGAGCCTAATCGGGTTTGAACATCCGTTGCTAAAATTTGAGCAGCGGTATTTATAGCCCTGGTCATAAGGGTTGTTCCGGTTTTTTGCTCTTCATTACTCACGTTATCCGCAAGGCGAACAGTAATTCCCGGTAAGTCATTCACGTACAAGTTTGCTGTGCTTGTTTTTAAAGGGTTGCCATCGCAATCATTCCCGCGAATACCAATAAGTGGGCTTAAACAATCTGCTACGTTCATCTCAAATAGTTAAAAAGGGAGGGGCTTTATACCCCTCCCGATCATTTTATAAATTGCTTACAGTCCACTTGTTAATGTAGTTTACACCACTTAACTCATCGTCTGTGAAGAAAATATCATCCGGTAAGCCTACAAATTTGTAAGCTAATTTAAGTCCGAAGAACCAGTTCCCGCAATCAAACTTCGCCCAGAAATCGTACTCCAATCCGTTGACCGGATCAATAACAGTATACTGCTTGTACGTTGGCTGATCAATCTCACGAGTTTCGCCTCGGAACTCATTATAGCGAATCATCTGAATCGCTCCTGGGATGGTACTCAAAAACTTGCTTGTAGTTACAGCCTTACGAACTGAATCATCTTCCATAAATACAATCGGATTTTGAGCTGCATACTCTCCTAAATCAACGTTAAATTGAGCGCAGCATCCGGCTTCGGTTGCTTTGAAATACTTTGAAATATCCCCAACGCCAAACACAAACGGAGTACCCGGTGCTTGCATCAAATCATATTCGTAAGTAATCTCTTCAATCGGATCAGTCAGCCAAGCGTTACCACTTTTAGTAGCAATCGTTTTATCAGTCGTACCGTCCTCAAAAGAACCCACCAACGCATCTACTTGAGTAGCTGAATCAGTAGAAATCTTACGACGCATAACAGACATAGCAGCGGCCATCTGACGCGCCCAATACATCTCATCCGACTGACAACGCTGTTCCAAATCAGTTAAATCAGCCGTCCAAGTGTGGGTTGCCCCCTCGGTACTTGGCGTGATATTAATCAACTCGGAAGTCTCTCCGTAAGTCGTACCTCCGGTACAGCTTTGAACAGAACCTGACGCTACATCATCCTCATCTCTACGTGGTTGGTAAACCAACTCAACCGTGCGATAATGACCGTTTGAAGTGTCAATTTGATTTTGGAGCATTCCGGACTCGTTTAATTCGGAAACAATAAAGTCCAAAAGTCCGCTGCGCTTGCTGATAAGCGAAGGATTGATACCCTTAAACGCTTCTGGCAAGTACATCTGCTGCTCCGGGCAGCTTATGAAACTTGAAAATGAATAACTCATTTTTTTGTGAATTAAAGTTGCTTCGATCTGCTTTTTACTGCCCTTGATCGAAATTAAGGCAACGATATTTCACTCCAAGTTTACTGCCCTTTAGGAGTGTTAGGCAACATCCGTAGTATTTTAAGACCGTGTGGCGTTTGCTCGTTCTACCAGCTTAGGATGAACAAAGCCTTTTTGACCCGGCTTGGCTGGCTCTTCTTTTTTCGGGCCGTTATTTTGCCAAGTGTAAGGAGTTTGACGGTCATTTTTGTCGTTTCTCTTGATTAGATTAGCTTCGGAAGCTAAACTTTCCAAGTATTCTTTTGCGCTTAATAAACCCGTACCATTTTGGTTTTTTATAGGCTCATCTTCTTTGTAAGGTCTTAACTCCCCTTCATCGTTCATTCTCCAATCAACCTCGCTCAAAGTAGCTTCCCAACCTTTGCGCTGAATGGGGTCCATATCCACCAAAGGTATACCGGAAAGGGTACGATTGAGCTTGTCCTTGACCTTGTACTTTGTGAACTTTCCTTGCCACTCTTGCTCTGTTTCTTCAAGCTTTTGATTGCGCTCCATAAGCTCCTGATCCTTTTGTTGAATCTTAGCTTGTAGCTCTTGAATTTTAGCTTGCGACTTTTCATCCGGCTGACCACCAGACTTTTCCTCAAGCTCTTTAATTTTGCTCTCGTAACTTTCCGCCGCTTTGGAAATAACATCCTCTAAACGTAAATCTTGTACGTCTGAATTTTGAAGTCCAAAGGTCCGCTTTGCGTGGGTTGTGATTTCGCCAAGCACCCTGCCTGTGATCTGTTTTTTCAGATCTTTATCCATTGGCGCAACCTCACGAGCTACATACTTCTCGTGAATTGCTTTTAGAGCATCTTCCTTTGTTTCAAATTCTCCGGAAATGTCTAGGTCTGAAAGTGTGATTTCTACTGCCATTATTCTGCAAGTCTTTCTTTAAGGGTTTCGGTTTTTATGTTTTTCCTTGGCTTTTTGCCAAACTTCTCAACGTACTGTTGAATTAAATCTTTTCGGTTGTCTTTTTGCTCCTTTTGAGGATTAGGAACTTCTTTATTTTCCTGCTTCTCTTCAATCTCTGGCTTTTCTATCTCTTCGGCTTCTTCAAATAAAACCAAGTTTGCATTTTTCATAGCCGTTGGGCTTTGTGCTGTCTTTTGACCCACAAACTTTACAAGTCCGGTTTTTGTGTTTAAAACCTTAACTTCGTTTTGTCGCTGATTTCTTGCCATTTCTTTTGGTTTGTAACAAATATAGTGAAAATCAATTTACTACGGCTCTTGGCATATAATATCCTCTTTCAATAGAACGCTGAATCCATTTATCTGGAATACTTTCACGAGTTGTTGGTAAAAGTGCGTGTCCACATTGATATCCACCACAGTAGCTGAATATAGTTTTTGAGTTCGTAGCGGGAATCCTGCCTTTCCAATTCCCTGGAGAAGTGGTTACAGGTTGTGGCTTTCCGTCTGCCACTACTTTCGTATTATCGACATACGTTGTCCGGCCCCAACTTTCTACTTCGTTTTTATGATACCAACCCCCATTTTTTTGAACGCAAAAAGCTCTGGAATCGGCTACCTTTCCGCCTTGATACCTATACCAATCCAACCCTAAATCAACGGCATAAGCTTCGGTGTAATTGCGATCAGTTACCGAAAATAAGTCGCGCGTTATTTGTTGGGAGTAACTAGCCAGTTTGCCGTATTGACCAGAATCAACTAAAAAATGTTTAACCGCTGTTTGTGTTTGTGATAAACTCGCGTTTGTGCTTATAGAACTAAATAAATTCTCTGTAAGCGGTTCAAATATCGTATCGCTTACGCTATCCCCTAAAAGTAATTGGACGGCTCTACGCTTGGAATTATCAACTGCTCTTATGTATTCAGACTTCGGGTCAAAGGCTTCTCCAAGTATCTTTTGAAAATAACGGTTTGATCGTTCGGTTTGCAAATCAAATTCATTGGCGAAATTCAAAACAGCCGACTGATATTCCCGACCGTCTAAAACAGCCCGCATCCTCAAACGTATCTGCTCGGCAAGTGCGTAGTTTTCTGCTGAACTTGTAATCGCCCCAGCTTCGGTTTGCATCCGGTTCATTAGCTGCAATACCTCTCTGTAAATTCTTTCGTTTACTTTTTCAGCTGTTGAATTAAAAGCAATCGGCACATCGTCATAGGCATCGACCTTTGCTGCTATAATTTCAGAAAGGGTCATATCAGGTCAACAATTTCTCTCGGTGGTCGATATGAAGACTCACGATCTTTAGCTTTTTGCTCTAAAATTTCAACCTTTGTAGAATATGGCAGGTCCATAAAGTCCTCGCGCTCTTCAATGGCTTCCTCAATCAAATTTATAGCTTCGTAATGCAGTACAGCTTTCCATTTTGGTAACTGTCCGGTGCTTACAATCTTAATTACCTCATCGGCACTCATCGCAGCCAATACGTCAACTTGTATGGCTAAGTCCATTACTTGCTGTGCGTTCTTTTTAACTCCAAAACGCTGCCGAACATATTCTGGCATTAATAGTCTCTTAGCAGGACCCGGTGCGCTTGAAAGCTCTTCGGTTATGTCTGCCGAAGATCGGACCTCAAAGTTTTGAGGCGGGTATAAATGAAATCCCTCCCACTCGGAACCGTAACGCTCTTTACCCATTAAATCAACTGACCATTTCATAAGGCCGAACAAGTTTGAGGCGATTTGCTTTAAAAAGCTAAACAACTCTTCCCTATCAATCATTTTGCCTTTTGCGGTTTCATCCGTTTGTGCGTGCGTATTGACAACATCTAAATTCAAAATCGAAAACCCTTGCTGTATGTACTTGGTAGTTTGTTTATCCAAAAAGTCAAGTATAGCAGTATTCTGTTCTATGTATCCGGCTGGGGGTATTTTAACGTCCTTTGAACTGTCATCAATTCTCGATGGTGCTGTTACCTCCATAATAGATTGAGGCGAAATAGAGGCTCTCCTAGCTTGACCATTGCACGTTCCACATACATTCTTAACCGTAGGCATTCCACTTTCATCGCGGTCATAAACATAACCGTCCTCACAAATAGGGTTATCGCATTCCGTAACATATTGCCAACGCTGAGGGAAAGCGTGCGTGTACTTTGATACATTCAGCGTAGAATCGTCTCGCGTAGCTTTATCTAAATCAGGTACAGCGGGATAAAAATAGGACTGATAATACTTTTCCCCATCTTCACATTCCATTGGTGTACCGCCTAATTTTTTTACAGGCAATTCTCCGCAGTCGTGAAAGTAAACCATTGGCCTATCGTCATAACTTTCGACCTCAAAATACGTTTTCCCTGGCGTACCTCGCTCTACAAGCTGTACGATTTTCTCCTCGTCAATAAAGAGAACTCGAAGCCCTTTAGTTTTGATACTGTCTTTGAGCTTTGAATAGCCGTTTTTAATAAAACAAAAACCTTGCTCGTACAATAAAACAGAAGTACAAGGGTAAATCTTAGGTAATAACTCTGGCCGTTCTGTTTGATCTAAAAACCAATTTCTAGGAATCAAAGCCATTACAGCGTTCGGATCTTTAATATCTTGAGGTGTTACTATTTGCTCAAAATACTCGTCAACTGATTTGAAGTCTGGAAAATCAAAAAGGAAATAATCTTGCGGGCTTTGCTCTTCTCTATTCCAATCTTGAAAGCCTATTAAGTAATTCTGCTTATTCCAAATGCGATTAATTTGGCCTATGCCTTTGTACCAATAACTGACCGTTACCGGACGGTAAATTTCCTTTTGATATTCAAATTCCTCAGGGGTTTGGTTAGGGGACTTTTCAGCAAATAACCGAGCCGGAAAGTATTGATAGTCCGCGTGGGTGCGGATTTCTTCACGCATCTTAGCTGCTCGCTCGTATGCTTCTCCTAAAGCATCGTCATTTTTTTGTAATTCACGATAACGATTGCTTAACTCCTTTGCTGTTTCTGTAATTTGTTCCGGACTGAGTACGATCATTTCTTAGGTCTTTTGAAAGCAGATTTTATCTTCGCAGCTCTATTTGTGCGAACAGTAGATTGCTTTCCGCTGCCGGAAACCTTTTTATTGTTACTTTTTCCACATCCACATCCCATAACCCTACAAATTTAATGAATTTTAAGGCATTTGCGCGGATAGCTTTATATCCGGCCTAATTAAGCTGTAATTACCTCGCTTTGCCATATTTAAGATACGAGTTTGAATTGAATCGTCTTTCTTGTGCTTTATCCAAATGCTATCGCTGTCTTGACTACCCGGTATTTGAATTGCCCAAGCGTGTGGCCGGCAAACCGTAATATGAGGCAATTCACGGCTATCGGTCAATTGCATAAATTGTGGATCTACACAAAAGTCGTATTTCAAATCTGAATCTTTTACTCGTATAGTGTTCAGGTGGTGTCCTTGCGTTCCGGTCCCAAGCATCGTGGTATATTCGTCTCGGTTTACCTGATCAAAAAAATACCTGATTAGCTGCTTTTCATTCCAATAGCTTTTTAACCTGCGCTTAGGTTGGAATTTTGTCGCGTGAAGGCCAACAATAGCCCTACGGTCATAGTAATCTATGCGCTCAATCAAATGCCGAACATAGCCTTTAGGATATTTAATATCGTCATCGCAGGTCAAATAATAGCCTTCCTCGTGGCGAGCAAAATAGAACTTGCCCCTAGCTCCTAAATCTCCAATAGGTGCGTAAACTGCGTTTACCTCATCACTAAGCTGAATCTTTTTTTCAGGGTCGTAATTGAAATAAATGTTAATCACATCGGCTTGGCCGAGCAAACTTTCGACTGCCTGTATCAGCGATTTTTCTCGGCCTTTGCGCGTTGCTATGTTTACAGTTACTCTATCCATTTTGGGTTTACTCTATCGTGGTAGGACCGTGTTTTTTTCCCTAAATAAATATCAAAGACGGAACCGCAATCTAAATAAGTGTTGTTTTTATTTGCTTTGTAGCACTTGTCGATAAGCACGTTTGTTGTCATTCCGGCCATAAACAGAAAGACTACATTCTCGTTTTTCATAGCCAAATGCAAAACGCTAGGGAGTAGTTTAGGGTAAAATGTCCAAGCGTTAATCATTGGAACCTCAACAAACTCCCAAACGCGAATATGTTTGTTTAAGGCTTTGTGCCTGTTATTACCTACGACAATAACATTCCGTTGGCTTAGCGCGTCAATAAGCTGCTTTATTTTACCCTCTTCGCTTGCTTTGTGCATTAAATCAGCATCAGTCCAGTTCTGTTGGTACTTATCGCGATCTGAATACAATCCGTGTTCGGTTGGCTGTGCAGCCATTACATACTCTTGAGGTGTGTTCAGTATCTTACGCAACTCCAATCCAAGCGTAGGAAAATAACGGTGGCGATCACAATTTTCTCCTTTTGCTCCCGAAGCACATAAAAACTCGCCATCTCCATATCGCGCTAAAGCAAAATTCTTATCGAGGGCCAAATACGTACACAAGTCTTGATAGGTCATTAGTTTAAGTGGCTTTTATCGTTCGGACTAAATCCCCGATACCAATGAAAAATATAAACGCTTTGCATAACACCGACCTTATAACCAGCATCGATTAAATCGAAGTGAAAATAATTATCAATTCCCATCGTACCGTTTCTAAATTTTACCTGATCCCAAGCCGATTTATTTACTGCCATAAGCATTCCAGACATCGGACTTGTCCTGGGCAAATCTTTTACTACGATAGGCCCGTCAAATATCTGGCTTGATATCCGAGCGTGTAAGCGCACATCGAAGTTTTTTGATAGCTTTCCCCTATACACTTGGGTTAATTGCCCTACGCGGTTGGTAAGGCACGTTAGGCAGCCATAATCCGAGTGCGTTTGTATGTACTGCTCTATAACATTCCCGTATTCCGGAGAAAGAAAACAAGCATCTCCATCGGTAAACACCGCCCAGTCATTATCACCAAGCAAAGCCATAAAGTCGTTGTAATACTTCCCTATGTTTTTGTCTCTTCGATATGGGCTGCTGTAATAAATCAATCGAGCTTCTTAAATTGTTCTACGGTAATTAAATTCAAAAGACTTTTGCGGTTTTGAACAAAGTCAGCATAACTTAAATTTGGCAACTCAATTTCAACTTTTTTGCCTTTAGGTTTGATTATGGTCAGCCCGTGATCGGTGTCAATTGTTAGCGTGCTTAAATTTTCACATTCTACGGCAGCCGCAGCCACCTTCCATACATCGCCATTCCATTGTCTTTGACCTTTTGGTCTCGGTACGCGCTGTGCTGCTTCACTCTGTGGATTGGTGTCGTGCATTACAATTACACCGTTTTTGTTTAAAGATTTGAGCGAATTTTCTAAATCCTTTAAGGCTTGTTCGCTATGGTGTAGCCCGTCAATGAAAATCAAATCAAACTTTTTGCGATTGCGTTTAAAAAACTCATCGCTTGTTGTGCTGATTACTTCGCCAAAACCCACATTTGGATCAACTCCTGTTTTTCGTTTGACATTGATTTTCGCCAAGTTCAATCCATTGTCTACTCCGATCTCTAAATACTTACCGGATTCAAACTCGTTGGCTTCTACAATTCTATTTAGGACTTCGTCTCTTTTCATTTTCCGTTAGCGTGTTTGTATTTAATAAGTCGATGGCTTTTATACTCGTGCATACGGCTATATTTTCGCATTACCTTACTCATATAACGGTCATAATACTTTAAAACCGTTGGGTGTGTTAAACCCTTGTTCCCGTAAATCGAAAGAATAGTTTTACGTTTTAGTACGTCTGCCAAATTAGGTTCGTGCCTTTGCCCAAAATAAATAGGGTTAGGTTCAATGTCTGGCTTTATTCCCATTTTAGCGATTGATACATTAAAGGTCAATTCGTCTGGGAAAATATCGCGCGGGCTTCCTGGAGGTCCCCAAGTCATCGTTAAGTCTTTCACGTCTAAACGATTTTTATCGTGTGCTTTTACTATCTCAAAGAACTTCGCGGAATCAGGCTTTCTAAAATAAGCAACCGAACTTTGAATAGCGGGTATCTTTGCTTCTTCCGTAAGGTTGTAATGATCCCATAAATCGCTATGTTTAGCCCATATATTATATTCGTAGTCCTCTTCTTCTTTACTTCCCCAACCTATTACCACCGTTCGGTAATATCCTTTCTCCTCACTTAGTTTGTCTAATAATGGCGTTACATCAGCAAGGGCGCACCCGTCAACGTCTAAATAAAGATTGTGTTTGAAATAAGCAATATCGTAAACGGCACATTTGACTTGAGCAGGGTTTAACTTACCGTCCCGGTGGGTAATTTTTTCTCCTAAAATAGTAACGATGTCAAACGCCCAACTGTACTGTTCGCTATAAAAACGCTCTTCGGTTGCGACTTGAATAACAATATCAGGATTGTGAAATTTTAAGGAGCAAGCCATATTAAAAGCCATTTCCATATACTGCCTATTCCCAAAGGCAAGCAATACAACGCCTTTTTGTGCCGTTGGTTTCTTTTTCTTTACGTGCTTAATAGTTTCACTCATTGTTTTGGTTGAAAACGATTAGAGGGGCTAAAAACGCCCCTCTTAATCTTAATTGGTAAATATACCGGTCGGTGCAGCGTATATCGACATCATATCGAAATAAGTCCATTTTGCTGTTCCCATATATCCGGTTAATTCCCCGGTTGATTCTGGAACCATATCACGGACTTGAAAATCCGCTGGCACTTCTTCGAGAACGCGAATCGTATCGCTTTCCGCTAAGTGAGCGACTAAAAACGCACGTCTGCGGTTTAGCTCATTGTAAAACGAGTTATTCCCGCCGCTTACGTTATTATCGACCCAAGTAAATGTACGGTCGTAGTTTACAGTAAAGTTGTCAGAGCTTCCACCTACCGGATTTGTGATCTCGCGTGGAGATGCTTCCGGAAGTTGGCCTCTAATTCCTTTAATGACCTTGACCTCTCCTGCCGCTATTGCCGTAGCCCATTCCGCTTCATTAGTCCAATCAGTAATTGACGCTTGATCGCATTCTACGATGGCTAAACCATCAATGCCCCCAGTTTCATAATCCTGACAACTAACTTGTGCGTGGTCTGGCAATTCCGAACAGTTATAATCGCAAGTAGCCATAGTTGCTATGTTTACATTTTTTCCGACTCAATTTACTGCCCGTCCATCGGATTCAATTAGGCAACTACTACGGGCTTCTAAGATAGTGAAAATCAATACATAAAAAAACCCCGTGCAAGGGAACACGAGGTTTTTTAACGGTAGAGGTATTAACGGGAGGGGTAAAATACCTGTCGGCTGAACGGTTCAAATATACAATCTTTTTATATATTTGCCATATCCAACCAAATAAAAGTTGGTTGTTTGTGGTCGGTTGAACACGGCAGCGCAAACGTAAAACACCGGAAACTGTGACTGATCGCGTCCGGAACTCAAACCTAAAGAAGCTGAGAGGATCTAAGGGCCGCAATAGGCGAATCGGTTAAATAGCTTCAAACTTTCACAAATTGCCTATTTGTGTGAAAGCCTCGAACGTCCCAGTACGCTCAAGCAAAAAAAGGTTTCCCCACTAAGCTGTAACGGACTTAGTGCAAGGGGAACCTCTGCCTCTTCCTGAACCCAGAAACACTAAGCAATTAACATTCTTACTAACTATAAGAGTGAAGTAAGTTACTTTATGTGAAAATCAATTAATCAAAAATCCAATTTCGATGAAAAACAAAAAAAAATACCCTATCGTAGCATTCAGAATAGATCCGGAGCAACTGGATCGCCTAGACACGTATGCAAAGGGCAAAGGAATAACCCGCAGTAAAGCGATAAAGGAACTATTGAAACACGGAATTAAATAACCTCCGGATAAAAGAAACCCCCGAGTATTGGCGTACTCGAGGGCGGAATTTTTTCGGTTAGATTTTGGCTATAAATATGTTTTCAAACCGAGTGAACGGGTGCGACCGTTCGTGTACAAATATATAAAAAGCCCCGGCACTATCAAAACCGAGGCTCTTTGCACTTGAGTAAGTAACCACTCTACTAAAAGTACAATTTAATAAAATTATTGCTTTCGGGCTAAACTATTTTGTGGAGTAGGTAAAATTTCAATCTCCCCACCCGCTACACAAGCGTTTTTATCAAAGTCAGGAGAAATACCATCGCCCTCAAAGGTGTATGCTTCGGCTGTATTTATCGCATCTCCTATAATCACGTCAGGTAAGCTAAGCATATACATTAACGCTTCCCATTGATAAACAGGAATAGGGTGTATCCGCATCCTCCTAGACTTGAACGTTTCAGACCAGATATTAGATAACTGACCATTAGCTCCACGATAAGACTGAAAATCGCGCTGAAATGATTTTGGCAACCAATCGGCTTCTATTCGCATTAGAAAAGAACCAGATATGCTGCCCAAAAGATTAATAAATAAATCGTTATACCAGCCGTCATTAATATCGTTAACAGACCCCGCAACTATCAATAAAGTCTCAACATCCGGATCGGCTTTCATAAACGGAACGCTTTCCAAAGTGCTATCTAATAACGTAATTAAGCAACTAGCATTTGTTACGGAAGCATCACCCCCAGCCATAGCAATACGAACCTTATAGGGCCCGTCTGTTCCGAAAGTACCTGTTAATTTTTGTTGATAACTACCAGCCGTATTAAATGTACTAGTAACAGTATTAACTATACTATTTGAAACGTCATATACGTTGATGACAACTGCATTGGAACCACTATCAACGCGCCATTGTACAGCAATCTCATAATCATCGTTATCGTAAGTGTCCGGTAAAGTTTGCTCTATGTAAGCCCCTCCACCAGTAAAATCAAATTCATCGTTTACATCGTCAAAACTAATCGGTCCTGTTGGGTTCCATTCTAATTCAGCATCTACCGAACTACAGCTAAAATCCCCACAAACAAAAGCTTCGGTAGTGCCAAATGATTTGGCAAGCAGAGTAAAACAATCCGGTGCGCTCAATAAATTAAAATCGAATGCTAAATTTTGTTGATATACGGCATAAAAAGCCCCTGGTATCAAAGTCTCCGCACCTGTTTGACTGTCCTTAAAATAAATCTCTACATCGTTATTAATCCGAGTTAATGATGCCGTTGATATACCAAAATCAAAATACCCCGGATCGCTTTCAATAGTAATATCTGTACCGTCAGACTGACCATAAATATCAATAAAAGTTCCAGAAGAGTTACTGGCAAAAATACAAGCTTCATTAGTCCCAAACTTAACTTTTGGTATTCCGGCATTACAATCTTCATCCTGATAATCTCTGCGGTAACTGGTAGCAAAAACCCTTATTCTAAGCTTGTAATAATCTCCAGGGGTTAGTAAACCGCTTTGGCTTATGCTTCCCCCGCTTATACGCCCCGCTACGACTGCGTAATTACTAGTCAAGTCCGTAAACGTGCCGCTATCAACCGTCCAACCTGCAAATGTCTGGTCTAAAAGATTATCTCCAGTATCGCCAAGCAACTGAAAAGATAAGGTATCGTTGTTCAAAAAATACTGCGCTTGAATATCGTTTTTGCAGAAATTCAAATCGTTTTCAATACCGAACTGTACGGGTTGATTTGGTATGTTAGATAAAGCCATTAGACTTAATTTTTAAGTTTGTTATTCCATTTCGGATTTGTCGTGAATACTCAACTACGCGACCTCTACGCAAATCAGCAAATTGAACTGGCTGATTAATTGCCCCTAAATTAAACGGGTCGTAAATCCACAACCATTTTATTCTAATCTCAAGGGTCGCTCCTGATCCGGTAGAAACTACCCTAAAACCAACGTAGCGGATATCTCCATTACCACCACCAGAGTTTTTATCCGTTACCCCACTAAAATATCCACCTGCATAAAGTGAACCTGTTGTCGGATCGTAATTTGTTCCACTTCCAATTTCAAGCATTGTAAAGTCGTACGAAGGACCTCCTATGTCATCAAATGCCACTAATTCAATTTTGCAATTTTGGTTATTGGCGTTCATTTCTTCAAATTCGACCATCCAACCTATGTAGCTGTTCTTTAATTCATCCCCAAAATTCCGCCCTAAATCGTAATAAAATATACCTCCGCTTGGGTCTGCATATCTTACCTCAACGGCCCCCGGATTCCAACGATAAACCCAACTTCCGGCTGACGTTCCATATCGGTCGCTTTCCCATCCGTTGACTTGATTTGCAAACGTAGGCGAAGTTTCATATTGACCTAAAGCAAAGTTGTGATTTTCTAACTGGTTTGGTCCTATGTTACGGCTTTCCAACAAACGCGCTTTGTTATTATTTAATTCTACATTGTCCAGCTCAACAAAACTGACGTAATCTGTGCCTAGCATATCTGTTTCAACGAGCTGATCATTTCCTCCATTGTAGTCGTAATACTTTGATTTGTAATAGCTCGGCCAATAATACCTCCAAGTAAAAGTTAATGGAAAGAAATCATCTTGAAACGTAGTCCCCGCGCCTGTTAAAGTGTATTGATTGAAATACTCTGGATCATTAGCACCAGACTGTACTCGAATAGGACCGGGAGCAATGTTTTTTAAAGCCTGATATAAAGCCACATCACTTGGTTGCGCTCCGGCTGCCGTGCTATAAAATATCAAAT
>Ga0209955_1000077_pt1 | contig 40388 bp, 44 predicted proteins | sample SalPonA_A_H2O_MG_FD_185716 | JGI IMG/M metagenome (GOLD analysis project Ga0209955, IMG submission 185716) | Water microbial communities from South San Francisco under conditions of wetland restoration - Salt Pond MetaG R2A_A_H2O_MG (SPAdes)... | ecosystem: Environmental > Aquatic > Non-marine... | reverse complement strand
CTGATGGTACAGTTATTCTCCTGACACTGTTTGGTGCATTGGGTGAAGTAGCTGTGCAGTCTTCACAGGTTGTTTACGATCAAGGTGATGCTAGTGCTGTAAACCGTACAGTAGAAAGTAAACTGCGTGAGACAGTTAGCGTCAAAGACTTCGGGGCTGTAGGCGATGGGGTTACGGATGATACTGCGGCTATACAGGCGGCTATTGATAGTGGTTACACATTACTAATACCAGAGGAGTTTAGTGTAAATATAAGCAGTGATTTGGCGGGCAACTTCTATTCAAATCAACCAATTACATATTCTGGTACTGGGCGTATTATTTCAACAGAATCTAAATTCCTAAATAAAGATGTGTTCTTAATCTCTGCTTTCAGTAATACGCAATCAGCACTTGATTTGTACCTCACAACAGATGGTAAAGAGCTTACAAAGTTAAATAACACTCCTCTTTATGTTCTTGGGACAGGTGTGTTGCGAGACCCTTCAATTATAAAACGTGGAGACTCGTGGTATGTTGTTCATTCAAATGTTCCAAGTGATTTTGATTTTACAACTTCTAAATATTCCATTGCTAAATCTAATAATTTAAGGGATTGGGAATTTGTTGCAGACATTGAGCTTTCGGGAATATTCCCTAGTTTGACTAAGGCATGGGCTCCTGAATGGTTTGTCGATGATGATGGTAAAGTTTACGTTATTATCGCACTCGATTTTGATACTTACGTTATCCCACACAGCGGGGCAGATTTAGAGACTATCGGAACGCCTGTTGATATTGGATTGACTTCTGGGACATACATTGATGGAACCATCATTAAAGAGGATGGTGACTATGTAATGTTTATCAAAAATGAAACTACTAAGTATATTGAACGCTGGCAGAGTAGTTCATTATTGTCAGGGTGGTCTATTACAGGCTCTGATGATTGGGCCGGTTGGGGGTCAGGGTTAGAAGGTCCAAGTATTGTACGTTTGTCTGATGGTACTGTTCGACTTTACTTTGATGCTTATCCCCCAACAAATAAATATTATTACACTGAGGCCGCTTCCGCTAAAACTAATACTTGGTCAACTAAAACTGAATTGACTAATTATTCAGGCGAAATACGTCACTTTAGTGTTCTTAAATTTAATACAGCGCAAGATATATCACTAGCTTTATCAACATATACTCCGTCAGCATTAACTGGATTATCTGAATATATTGTTACATCGGGGCAGACAAGAGCAGCGCACAATGTAACAGGTATAACAGAAACCCCCCTGAATTCTACGTTCCAACGATTTGTTTGTGATGCGGACCACGCTGTATTTCAATCTCGTAAAAGCTCAAACATTTATCAAGGTATTGATTTCGTTAATCGCCCTGCTTCTGGCTACGCTTCTTTTGAAATTGATAGTGGAACATACGAGTCCATCAAATTTTTAAGTACTGGAAAATGTGAATTTCCACAAGGAATTGTGACTGAATCATGGATTACTCCATCTTATCAGAATGGATGGGGCGCTGGTTCTGTACCATTTCAATATAAAGCTAACTCTGAAGGATTGATTAAATTTGCGGGTATTGTTGCAGGAGGCACAGCGACATCACTAACAGTTATATTTAATCTACCAGCTACTCATAGGCCAGAGAGAACTGTTGTTTTCCCAGTTGTTGATAACGATACTGGGTTCGCAACCGTAGGCATTACAACGGGTGGTGATGTTGTAATTATTTCTGGCACAAACGTAAAGCTAGATTTATCTAGTATTAGTTTCTATAGAGCTTAACCCTCAGCGTAACCTCGGGGCAGCAAGTGTGCTGTCCTAAACTCAGCGTAACCTCGGAATTACGGAGAACAACACAATGAAGATTTTCAATTCGGTAAGTGACCTAGTAGCAGCTTCTCTAACAGCAGGGCAGCTAACTAGCACAAAGGGCTACACAACAGCAGGCGATGGTGGCGGTGCTACCTACCTCATTAAGACAGCAGTGGATTATGCGGGTACGCCTGATGAGTATGGCGATCATAGTCTTGCTAATGGCAATGTGGCTGTACTACAGACTGAAGGCTCAGTTAATGCCCGTCAGTTTGGTGCCGTTGGTGACGGTGTAACGGATGACACTGCGGCTATTCAGGCTGCTATTGATGCTACTGGCAGCGAGTTTTTATATTTCCCAAGTGGTACGTACATAGTCTCTTCAACTTTAACTGTGACTTGTAGCACTAGGTTTGATAAAAACGCTATTTTAAAACCGTCAGGTATTGCGGCTAATGCTGTTGTATTTGATATAACAGCGAGAACAGTACATTACGGTGTTATTGTTGCAGGTTCTCCGGGTACTGACCCGGCTAATGGCACTATAGGTATACAGGTAAAGGGTACTGGTATAAGCGCATCCAGAACACAACTATTTGACTGCGTTTCAAATTATTGTGCATATGGAATAGTGGTTGCCACTTTTTCGGTAGGTTTAAACCAGTGTGTCGCAACAGGGAATACTTGTAACTTATCAATGTACGGCCCAACTACTAACCAAGAAATCAATGACATTAATGTTATTGGCGGTAACTACTCTGGTAATGTCGGCACCTATGCTGTCAAAATAGGTGATCCAGATTTCTCTACCGCAATACCTGCGGGTACAGCGCATGGAGTTAGAATTTTACTTCAGGGTTTTGCGGTTGATCTGGGAACGATAAAACTAGACAGCATTAGTAATGTTGTCATTGACCAAGTTTACTTTGAAGCGCCTTCAGGCGACTACTGTATTGAGCTAGGCACGGCATCTCAGGATGGATATGTAAGCTTAGTAGATGTACGTTCCTGTCACTTCAGAACAGCTAATTTTGCTGTTTATTGTAACGCAGCAGTTCGTGATTTAAATGTAGAACCTTGTACCTACTCAGCTATCCAATACTCAGCTTTATATTGTGTTAGTGACATATATAGACGTTCATACAAACCGGGGTATCAGGCTGGCTCATTTGGTCTAGGTCAAGAGTTCCACTATGGGACCCGTGCATTATCCGCTGTTAATTTTTCAACACTTAAAGATGAGGTAAATGGGATTAATTGGGGTGTACAGGTAGCTAATCCCAATGTAGGTAGATTGATAACAGGTGGTGTGCGTATTGGAAATTATAATATTAGATACGCTCATGCAGGTTCAAGCACTCTTGAAATGGCATACGATTCTCCAGCAACTGGTATAAGTGGCTCTTTGTCGGGGACAATATTTACATTTACAACGGCCTCTGACTCAGCTTCTTTTAACTCTGGAGATGCACTTACATTCTCTCTTGGGGGTTCTGCAAAAGTTCGTAATGTTGATTATGTTGCGGGTACTATGACAATAATGATTACATCAGGAACTTCTAATGGTGCGCAGACGGTATCTCAATCTTCAACATATTTAATATCAACAGCTACAGGTACAGCGGCCCCAACCACTGGATCATGGATTAGAGGGAGTAGGGTTGAAAATGCCTTAGCCTCCGTTGGAAGTCCTAAAGCTTGGGTATGTACGGTGTCAGGTACTCCGGGTACTTGGGTATCTGAAGGTAATTTATGATCCCCTCAGACAAGCTCCTCCACTTCTTTTCGGGCGGCTTCTTAGCTGCCCTGCTTCTACCCTTCGGGTTTGAGTCGGCTTTGCTGGGTGTAGCAGCGGCAGGGATAGGTAAGGAAGTGTACGACTTAGTGAGCGGTAAGGGTACACCTGAACTAGCCGATGCCCTCGCGACTATAGTAGGCGGTAGCATTGTGGTGATTTGGACAGTGAGTTTTATATGACCGGTATCGTCTTCTACTCAGATCGATTAGTACCTGAAGGTTTCGCTGGATGTACTCGCGCCATCTTTATATTCATTCGACCCCAATATAAAGATGATGCTGGCCTCCATGCTCATGAGCGTGTTCATGTCAGGCAGTACCTGCGCTCATTCGGTCTTATGCCATTCTTCTACCTGTTTAGTGAGAAGTATCGGTACAAGGCAGAAGTCGAAGCGTATCGTCGTCAGCTACAGGTGTCGCCAGGTCGCGCTGAACAATACGCCACTTTCATTACGACAAAATACAATCTCAATGTATCCTATGATGAAGCATTGGCTGATTTAGAAAGGTAGGAATATGCAGGTACCAATATTAAGCGGAGTATACACCGACAGCGATGCTCACTTTAGAGCGAATTACCCTGTCAACATGGTCCCTGTACCGATGATGTCTGGTATCAGCAACTCCTACCTGCGACCAGGTGATGGTATCGTACAGACAACCACCGGCCAGGGTACTGATCGTGGTGGTATCAATTGGGAAGGTGTGCATTATCGCGTCAGTGGTACAAAGCTCATCTCGATCGATGCTAACGATGTGGTGACGGTGCTGGGTGATGTGGGTGGTACCGACCAGGTGTCACTCGACTACTCATTCGACCGTCTGGCGATCGCATCGAACGGGAACCTGTTCTACTGGGACGGATCAACACTCACTCAGGTGACTGACCCTGACCTGGGTACGGTCGTAGACATGATCTGGATCGATGGTTACTTCATGACCACTGACGGTGATTTTCTGGTGGTCACTGAGCTGTCTGATCCCCTGTCTGTGAACCCACTGAAGTATGGTTCATCTGAAGTGGACCCAGACCCTATTCTGGCGATCAAAGAGATCCGCAACGAAGTGTACGCGATCAACCGATACTCGATCGAAGTGTTCGACAATATCGGGGGTGAGCTGTTCCCCTTCCAGCGTATCGATGGTGCGCAGATCCCTAAAGGTGCTATTGGTACCCATGCGTGTTGCGTGTTCATGGACTCAATCGCATTCATCGGCTCTGGTCGCAATGAGCAGCCCAGTATTTACATGGGCGCTGGTGGTCAGACTGCGAAGATCAGCACCCAAGAGATCGACCGGCTACTGCTCGATTACACCGAAGCTGAGTTATCTACCGCACTGCTAGAGTCGCGCAATCTACAGTCTCAGAAGCTGCTCTATGTGCATCTCCCTGATCGCACCCTAGTCTATGATGCCGGTGCGTCACAGTCGCTCCAGGCACCTGTCTGGTTCACTCTGACGACTGCCACTGCAGGTTTCTCCCAGTATCGCGCTCGCAACCTTGTGTGGGCGTATGATCGCTGGAACGTGGCTGATCCTCAGTCTACTGCGATCGGTACGTTCGATGAGACCATCAGCAGCCATTGGGGTGTCGATGTGCGCTGGGAGTTCGGTACGATAATTATGTACAACAACACGACTGGCGCTGTGTTCCACAACCTGGAGCTGGTCGGCCTGACTGGTCATGTGACTGCTGAGACGCAGATCAGCACCTCTCACTCGAATGATGGTGTGACCTATACAGCCGATGTCAGCATCGATGCCGGTGCGCCAGGTGAGTACGCCAAGCGATTGTGCTGGCGCAGGCAGGGTAAGATGCGCAATTGGCGCATACAGCGATTCACTGGTACCAGCGCAGCCCACATATCGTTCGCTGGCCTCGATGCTCGTATTGAGCCACTGGTGTTCTGATGGCTAATCCAAGACCCCTTACTCGCGCTGAGTTAGAGGAGTTTCTCCCTAATCAGCGAGCTGTTCGCGCGTTCGAGCAGCTATTCGATCTTATCCCTGGTGAGCTAATTGAGCTGCTGGATGCTATCAATGATACGACAGTCATCGCAGGTACTGCAGACGGTAAGGCTAATGAAGCATTGGCGGTACTGACTCGCATCGCTGATTCACTGGATGTGCTGGCAAGCGCACCTATTGATCAGCGCGATACGTTCCTGAAAGGCGACTATGTAGACTTCCCGATCAACGGTCCACACATTCAGCGCGAGCGCAGATTACAGTGGAACGATGATGACGGTACCCTGGATGTCGGTCTGTATAATGGATCGGTACTGCAGGTCGGTCAGGAGATGATGTACTACGCCAAGAACACCTCTGGCGCTCAGATCGATAATGGCACCCCCTGTATGTTCACCGGCACTGTCGGTGCGTCAGGTAAGCTCGAATTTGGTAAGGCTGTCGCTGACGGTAGTTTCCCATCGAGCTACATGATGGGTGTGGCTACTCAGGATATCGCCAATAACGACTTTGGCTATGTGACCAGCTTCGGTATCGTGCGCCAGGTGAACACGACCGGCTCACCTTACAGTGAGACCTGGAACGATGGCGATCTGCTCTACTTCGATCCTGCCACTGCTGGCACTTGGACCAAGACGCAGCCATCAGCACCGAACCTGCACAACCCTGTGGGTGTTGTTATCAACGCAGCGACCAACGGTACTATCTTCGTTCGCATGAGCATAAACGAGTCCCTGGATGGCTTGCAGAACGTCGAGATCTCATCTGTGGCCAATAACGACTTCTTGGTCTACAACTCAGGGAATAGTCGCTGGGAGAACGAGAGTGCGGCCACTGCGCGTAGCAGTCTAGGTTTAGGTTCGATGGCATTAGAGAGCACTGGCGCGTCTGGTTCGTTCACAACCACCGATGGCAAGACGGTGACCGTCTCTAACGGTGTTATCACAAGTATTGTTTAAGGAGTCATCATGGCCATCACAATCAAAAATATTATCCCTCGCAAGCAAGCTGAAGCGGTTCAGACCAGTCAGTACACTTCGGATAATGCCAAGACCCTCATCGATAAATTCACTGCGACGAACACCAGCGCATCGAATGTCGATTTTAGTGTCAACCTGGTCGCCACTGGTGACTCTGCTTCCGATGCGAACCTAGTGCTCGATACTCGCACATTAGCGCCAGGTGAGACGTACACCTGCCCAGAATTAATCGGTCAGGTATTGGAAGCTGGTGGGTTTATTAGCACCCTAGCTGGCGCTGCTACATCGATAACTATCAGCGCGACAGGTCGCGTGATTACTGGTTGATATTTGGCCAATTACCGGCCACACTATATAAACTGTCGAGACATTTAACCGGAAGCGACCGACGGCTTCGTTCCTTCATTATTTGGAGAGTTTGAAGCATGAGGAATTTCCTTCGTTTGTCGAATGCGGCTGCTGTTGCACCTCTAATGGCTGCACTGCAGAGTCAACCTGAGCTATGGGATCAAAACCCACTGCGCACCAGTCATCCTGATACACCCCATAAAGATGTCAGCGATATTTGGCTCTGGTTTAATGAAATGACAGATAATCCGGCTGAAGCAATCGAAGATCTTCAAACTGTTCCATACCCTGCCTGGCAAAAGCTCCCTCAAGTACGTCCTATCATCTTTGATCTGATGCGCGTAGTCGAAGCGACACAGCTTGGTCGATGCGTCATCACTAAGCTACCACCAGGTAAAAAGATCGACCCTCATGTCGATCAGGGTACACCAGCAACCTTTTATCAGCGTTTTCAAATCTGTCTGCAATCGGCACCTGGCTGCAACTTCATCATCGAAGATGAGCAAGTGAATTTCAAACCAGGTGAAGTTTGGTTGATCAACAATAAAGCTGAACACTCAGTCGTGAATAATTCATCACAAGATCGGATAGCTCTGATCGTCGATCTGAGGTTTGGACAATGATCACCATTCAAGAAGAGAGTTTCATAGAGACGCAAGACGAATTTAAACCACTGTTCCCCCTGCACTGGCAGGAGCTGGCGCTTAATAAAGATAAAGTGCCACTGGACCCTCAGTACGATGTCTACTTCGAGCGTGAGCGTCGAGGTGAGATGGTGTTCGTCACTATGCGTGAAGATGGTGAACCCATCGGGTACTTCATCGGATTTGTTGCACCAGGTCTGCACTATAAAACCTGCCTGACCTGCACAATGGATATCTTTTATGTGCATCCAGATAAACGCCAGGGTAGAGCTGGTATTAAGCTATTTAAGTTTGTTGAAGACGTATTGCGTAAGCGCGGTGTGGATCGGTGGTTTGTTGGCTCTAAATGCCATGCTGATGCCAGTGCCTTATTTAAATACCTAAAGTTTGAACAAGTAGAAATCTACTTCTCGAAATGGATCGGAGAATAATTATGGTCGCAGCAGCAGTTATCGGAAGTGCGGTCGTCGGTGGCATAGCGTCATCAAGTGCCACTAAGAGCGCAGCTAAGACAGCATCGGCAGCACAGACACAAGCCACTGAAGCGTCTGTTGAAGAGCAGCGCAGACAGTTTGATGAGATGAAAGCTCTACTCGAACCCTATGTCACTGCAGGTAGTCCTGCGCTGGCACAGATGGCGGGGTACGCTGACATCGGACCGAAGGCATTAGAGGCGCAAGCTAACCTGGCTGGCCTTAACGGACCCGAAGCTCAACAGGCTGCGATACAGAACATCGAGCAGTCAGAGCTGTACCAGGCGCAAGTGCGCCAGGGTGAAGAGGCATTGCTGCAGAACGCAGCAGCTACGGGTGGTCTGCGTGGTGGTAACTTGCAGGGTGCGCTCGCTCAGTACCGGCCCCAGATGTTGAGCCAAGAGATACAGAACACCTACGACCGTCTGGGTGGCTTCGCCAACTTCGGTGCCGGTATGACCCAGAATCTGGCTAAACTCGGTCAGGCATCAGCAGCCGGTCAAGCAGCGCAGGGTATGGAGATGGCCTCCAACATCGGCAACCTGAACATGGCTGCTGGCGATGCGAGAGCGCAAGCTGCGCTGATGTCAGGACAGGCGAACGCCAATATGTGGGGTAATGTCGCTGGCTCTGTTGGTCAGCTCGGTGTACTAGGAATGATGGGCTACGGTCCATTCGCTTAAGGAGTTAAATCATGCCAGTTAATTATTCAAATTTCCTACCCACAGCCGACCCATTGAACATGGCGATGAAGGGTGTCGAGCTGGGTAATGTCATGCTCCAGGCCGATGCTAACAAGCTGAAAAAAGAGCAGTACGAATATGCACTGGCGCAGCGCAATGCGTTCAATGCTGATGTGGCCTCGCTCGGTGATAACCCAACACCTGATCAGTATTCTGCGCTGATGCGTAAATACCCACAGATGGCTGAGACGCTCAAGACCAACTACGACATCCTCAGCTCTGAGCAGCAACAGTACAAGCTGTCGAACGCGACTAAGATCTACGCGGCACTGAGCAGTGGTCAAAACGATGTCGCACTGCAGATGCTCGAAGAGCAACAGCTCGCTGCTGAGAATGCGGGTAACAAGCAGATGGCCGATGAAGCTAAAGCTCTCGCTATGCTGGTGCAAAACAACCCTCAAGCAGCCAGGCTCACTGCTGGCCTATTTCTATCGACCACTGCCGGTCCAGATAAGTTCGCTGAGACTTGGCAGAAGATCAACCAGTCTCGCATCGATACGGACCTGGCTAAACCTCAACTGGATAAGGCGAAAGCTGAAGCAGCTACAGCAGCAATCGATGCTCGCTTCGCTGAATTGAAACCAGCGATGGACGCTGCTGCAGCCGGTCTCGATATTAGCTTCATGATCGCAGATCCGAACCTGAAGAAGCTCAACACTGCGCTGGCTGTTAAGAATAAAGAGATCCAGAAGCTCGAAGCTCAGAACAGACAGAACGAAGCTGAGACGCTCAGGCTGCAAGTCGCAGAGCTACGCTTCAAGCAAGACCAAGCAGCTCAGGAGCTGTTGGATAACGCACAGAGCGACTTGAGCAAATCCACCGATGCTGTCGCGGCAATCGAAGATGTCATCAACCTGGGTAATGTCGATGTAGGCTTTGGACGCACAGCGATCGATGCAGCGACCGGATCACTCGAAGGTATTCAACCTGCCTTCGGTGCGAATGAGGATGTCGCCAACTTCATCAATGCGCTTGATACTGTTCAGGCGCAGGTGTTCATGGATGGTGTGGCTGCGATGCGAGGCCTGGGTGCCTTGACCGGCCCTGAAGGTGAGCGCATCGAGCGATTGCTTGGTAGCTTGGATCGCACTCAGAGCAGTGATCGCTTGATGGGTACTCTGGAGAACATACTGGAGATCTTCAAGCGTGGTCAGACTAAACTAGAATCTAAGTACGGCAACTATCAGCAAGCGGTAGAGGCGTACAACCAATCGAGAGCAACTGGCGCACAGGCGCAAGGTGTGGATGTTAGAGCACAAGCTGACGCAATCCTGCGAGGTGAATAATGGCTACGGCAGATGACTACGCAAAATGGCTTGTTGATAACGTAGACAAGAAAGGTACACCTCAGTTCGATACAGTCGCTCAGGCGTATGAGATGGCCAAGCAGGAGGAGGCTGCTGGGCCGGTTGAACCTGCGGGTGCGGCTCTACCTGAAGGTCCACAACCGATCGAGATGGCCGAACCGACACCGACCGAACCGACTGGACCACAGATGTACCCAGGTCAGGTGTATGACCCATCCTCGGACATCCCTCAACTGGATGCTCAAGGTAATCTAATCACACCCCCTGGTCAGGGTGCGCCAGACTATACGCTTGGTGAGATTAACGAAGGTGTGCGTGAGACTGGTCTCGCGCTCGCTACAGGTGCCACTGGCGGTACGGCTGGTATGATCTACGGCACTCTGACTCAGCTCGCTAAAGAGATCGCTGATGGTAAGTACGGCACTCAAGAAGCGGCTAACCGTGTGGCTAACGAAGCTGCGCGTGTTGCCAAGATGCTGACGTATGAACCCAAGACCCCTGCCGGTCAGGAGTACACTAGAGAGACTGCTGAGACACTAGAATCAGTCGCAGCACCTCTGGCTGGTCTGACTGGTGAGCTGCAGATGTTGAGCCAAGCGACTCGCCAGGCCACACAAGCAGCTCCGATACTTAGACAACAACCCCCTGGTGCGATGGCACCAGGCGCTGCTGGTGATGGTACCGTCATCGGGGGTGCGATCGAAGCAGCTCAGAATGTCGGCAGTCGTGTGCGCAAAGGTGCTCAAGGTGCGGCTGAAGGTTTCAATGCTCGCAGACAGCAGATCGCTCGCACCATTACTGAAGAGCCATACAACACCGAGGTGGTGGAGTATCGCTTGCAGAACGGTCGCCCGATCACTGACAACGAAGCGACTGAAGCTCTACGCCAGGGATGGGAACCTGCCGAGGTCGCTACGATCAAGGCGATGACACCCAAAGATAAGCTGGCAGCTCAGAAGATGATCAAGATCTATGAGACCAGTAAGACCGATGCGCGAGCTGGCGCTCTGGACCGTCCTGCGCAGGTGCTAGGTGAGTCTGTGACCGATCGTATTAGCTTCGTCAACGATACGCGCAAGAAGGCTGGTAAAGACCTGGAAGCGATCGCCAAGAACGATCTGAAGGGTGCTCAGGTGAATTATCAGCCAGCGATCGATAAGTTCTTAGCGAACCTCGATGAGCTGGGTGTGAAGGTCGAGCTGGACCTGGAGACAGGTATCGCGAAGTCTGACCTGCGTAATTCTGACATACAGGGTGATCGCCAGGCCAAGCGCATTATCGATGCTGTACTTCAACGTCTGAGCGATGTTGAGCCACCGGACGCTTACGGTCTTCATACTGCGAAGCGATTCATCGATACGCAGGTCGGATGGGGTAAGCAGACGCTGGGCAACCCACTGACGGATCAAGCTGCGCGTGTGCTTAAAGACTTGCGCACCGATCTCAACACTGTGCTGGGCGATGAGTTCCCACAGTACCGAGAAGTGAACCAGGTATATAGCGCAACGAAAACGGCACTGGATGACCTGCAGAAAGCGGCTAAAGTTAAGGTCGATCTCGATAGTCCACAGGCGAACGAAGCGTATGGTACATCGATGCGTCGAATTCTTAGCAACTATGCAACACGCGCACAGATCATCGAGGCGCTTGATCAGCTTGAATCGGTCGCTATTCAGAACGGTCTGAAGATCAATGACGATCTAATCAACCAACTGATTTTTGTGAACGCAATGGATCGTATGTTTGGCGCACCTGGTGCGATGTCGTTCAAAGGTCAGATCGAACAAGCGATCAGACCTGGACTGGAAGCTGCACAGAGAAGAGATGTCGCTGGACTAGCGATGTCGCTCGCAGAGAAGGCTTACGAACGCGCACAGGGAATTAATGAACCTAATGCTCTGGAGGCAGTTAAAACTCTACTGAAGCGAAAGGAATCTAAACCTAATAATAAATAGGAGGCAGCAATGTCTGTCGGTACTAATATGCCACTTGAACGATTGGATCGAATAGAGGCCAAGCTCGATAAACTATCTGATGCGGTGGTGGCTATTGCTAGGACCGAAGAGCAGCTTACTACTATATTTTCTAAGCACCAGGCACTGGAGACGAAGGTCGATGGTCAGTCAGTGGAGATTGGTAAACTGCGCGATAAAGCGCATACCTTATCTAACAAAGTCGTTATTGCTGAGACGTTCCATATGGAACTCAAAGACATGGACAAGGATCTGGAGAAGGTCAAGCTAGATACGCATGACAATACCCTGGTCATTGCTCGCATTGAAAAGGTGAGCTGGGCGATGTTCACAACATTGCTCGGCATTGTCGGATTTTTAATCAAAGAATATTTGTTGAGGTAGGTATGTTCTCCGGAATTGCGACGTTTTTTGCGGGGCTATTTAGCTCTACCAAGATGCAAGACACTGCTATTGATGCCGTGAGGAAGCTGGGTGGCCTTGATGAAATGTCAGCTAAGGAGAAGTCTGAGTTCATTCTGCAATACATGGATCGCACTAAGCACCAGTCAGAAGTTAGACGCTTTATTGCTCTGGTGCTGGTTATTCTCTATAGCCTTATCGCTACTGTTTGGCTCATTAGCGGTGGTGTGGGGTATCTGGCGAGCTATACGCCTGCTCTTGAGTACGCTGGGTCTGTGAAAATCTTCTTAGAGTCAGTCGTAGTGCAGCCGTTCAATATCATTCTTAGCTTCTACTTCGTAATGAACATAGCGGGGAAACTGAAGTCATGATTAGCTCAGAGTTATTAGCGCAGCTTAAGAGGCATGAAGGCTTTCGCAGCTACCCTTACTTGTGTACGTCTGGGAAACTGTCTGTCGGCTACGGTCGCAACCTAGAAGATGTGGGGGTTACTCATGCTGAAGCTGAGTACTTGTTAAAGAATGATGTGTACGCAGCAATCAGAGAGCTAGATAAGTACCCTTGGGCGGCAGAGTTAGATCAAGTGCGCTTCGATGCGATGGTCAACTTTATGTTCAACGTAGGCGCTAATACGTTCGCTAAGTTTAAGAAGATGATCGCAGCTATGGAAGCTCAAGACTACGGTAGAGCCAGCATGGAGATTTTGGATAGTCGCTACGCAAAGCAGGTAGGACAGCGAGCACAGGATGTGTCTTATATGATCGAAGTTGGCGAGTATCCGCCAGGAGGTCTATAACTTAGTTGAGGTCAGTCTTAGCCTCTTCTTTGATTGAGAACCTTGCCCGCTATTTGCACCAATAGCGGGCTTTTTTATGTTAGGTGGCATGGATAGTGCTTGATGCTAGGGGCAGCAGCGAGAGCCTTCCCCGCATCTACTTTAGTGCTTTCACAGGTGCGGGGTTTTTTGCTCTGTCATAGATTTAAGAGCCATCTCATACGCGTAGATTTTCCCGCGCATCTCTAGCGCCAGCGAGCGTAGGTGGGCCAGCTCTCTAAGGTCGTCTTCAAACTTCATCTGTTCTTCGAGGTGGTCTAAATCTAGCTTGAGGTGGGAGATGACTTGGTAGTATCGTTCTCGGAGCATCCTTTCTTCCCTTCGATTAAGACAGACTGCTCCCCATCCTTTAGGGACCACTGAGTGTATCGCTTACATTTGTTACACAGAACCATATCGACAGACGATAGGCGAACGATTTCCTTACTCTTACAAAAACGGCAATGCAAAGTTGCTGACCCCTTTAAGTGACTGCGTTTAAGTATACGCCATTCTGACTTGGATCACTTAGGCTGATCAGCTCTTGCAGTATAGCTCAGTTCCAGACCCCTAGCTTACCGAATAGTTCACCTGCTTCCTTCTCAGAGAAAGTCTTACCTGTAGGTGACGCGACCCATGCGACACCACAGCGGTGGTGGTCAGGCACCTGCTTCATCAGCTCTAGGTGGTGAGCTTCGAGCACAGGCGCTAAGTCTTTCTGGTAGAAGCGTGAGGGTGTCGTAACCTCTACAGACTTCATGTACTCCTCACCAAGTTGATTGCGTCCGAATACTGCCAGGTAAGCTGACCACTTATGTGGCATATTGGCACAGCTCACCAACAGGTCATTGGCCTTCACGATCTGCTCGCGCTTAACGTCTATGAAGTGGCACCCTTCCCAGCTATCGAGATACGCGATCACTATGTCACGCAGGTGGTGCTCGGCAAACTGGGTGAAGTGCTTGGATTTATTATATTTCTTGCGCACCTTAGCCATTGTTACACCTCAAACCCTTTGATCTTAAGAAACACCAGTGCTGCTGCTTTGGTCGGTGTATCGGCTATAGCGATACTGCTACCGCAAAACGCTTCCCATCCTCTTGGTACTGGGCGTATACCTATTTTTTCACGCTCTATTATGGGGCCGATGTCGTACCAGCCTTCAGTGAACGAGACCATATTCTGCTCAACCCACAGCTTAATATTGCGAGTTTCAGGGTACTCAATCTTAGCTATCGCTAAATCAATCTCGCGATCATCCATTACCATAACCCCACTAATTTATGCGCCTGCGGCTTGTCGTCGTAGGTGCTTTTCTTAACGTGTATCTGCTTCTGCTTGGTTCCTTTGCGCATCGCATTACGCTTCTTGTGTCGCTCATTCGGGCAGTAGCCTAAACGCTCCATCCATCGCCTGAAGGATCGCTCGCCTATACCGTACTTCTTAGCCAGGTCGGTGGCGTTGTTCTCTAGATCCTCGATATCGGCAATGATCTCTTCTCTGCGCTTAATGAATATCTGCTCGATCTCGTGTTGGCGCTTGGCTGTTCTGGCGTTTTGTGTGGGTGGCTTCAGCATAGAGTTCATCCATTATTTTTTGGTAGTGAGTTATTTGGTTCTGTGCCAGCTTCCTTGCTGGCCTGCTGTAGTGCTTTATCTCAAGCCATTTGTTGAAGTGGTAGACAGCGCGTATGACTTCGATAATGTAGTCAGGAGAGTAGTGCGGAAAGTGCCTGCATGTTGCGACTACAGTTTCACCGTAGTTATCGCGCTGGGCGATTCCCGCGACATAATTCACAACCTACTTGTCTCTCATACATCCTCCTCTATGTTCAACCCCGCGTTTCTTAGTCGTTCAAAGAGTGATTCTTTACGCTCGGTAACAGCTCTAAGAGCGGCTGTATGGGCGATCTCTGCGATCCACTTGCTGTGCGTCTGTCCTTTAAGGAAACGATTACAGTCATCTATTAGGGACAGTACGCCTTCGAGTTCATTCTTCGTCATACGGTACCTCCTGGTCTTCGTCTACCAAGATTAAGATAAGGTCTGCTGTCTTCTCATCGATTACGAAGGTCGTCACACCATTCTCTACGTGCCACTGTCCGTTGTCACAGAACAGGTCGATGGCCTCGCGAAAACGCATCATCATCTCGTATTCGCGTTCAGTTAATTTCATCATCCTATACACCCTTCTAAGTAACTCGCGAGCAGTATGAAGCCTAAGACGACCGTTCCTGCGTACCAGATGCTGTCAGTCATAACTCAAACCTCATACGCTTAGGTTCAATAAACTCAGGTATGTTTGGAGCTGCGTGTTCTAGCTTAATTAGCGCCAGCTCCCACAAGCCTTCTGGCATAGTGCGCTCGCCTAATTCCCATGAGTAAACAGCGCGTGGGGTGCTGTAGACCAGCCTGGCAAACTGGTCACGGTTTAAGTCGTGCTTCTCGCGAAGTTTGCGGATGTTCTCGGGTGTTTTCATGTCTGTATCTCCGTGTTGGTATGATGTAAATATATCTAATCACCCACTATGTGTCAACACAAAATGTAAATTAATTTTCAAATCCCATCATATTTTTTCCCTGTACTTTTTAACAGCAGCTAAGAGAATGTCTTGGGCAGACTTCTTACCGGCCACAGCTTTGACGATCTCATCATCGATCGTACTGTCAGCGCAGATTGTGTGAACGTAGACATGATCTTTTTGACCCTGGCGATGAAGTCGTGCGTCAAACTGCAGCTTCATCTCATTGGACCAGGTAGGTGAGTACCAGATGATCCTGCGACCACCATCCTGCAGGTTCAATCCATGCGCAGCAGACGCTGGATGTGCGAGTAGCATTTTGATCTCGCCTCGATTCCAGCGTCCGATAACGTCTGGATCTTTGATGCTAACAGCGTGAGGATAGATCGCTTTAATGCGTTCATATTCATGACGGTAGCTATACGCCACCAGCAAATTTTCACCTTCAGCCTGATCCACCAGACTCTGCAGTGCATCCAATTTAGCGTTATGGTAGATCTCATATTCCTTATCATCTCGGTACACAGCTCCACTGGCTAATTGTTGTAATTTACCCACCAGGACCGCAGCGTTTACGGCCGTGATGTCACTGTCCTGCAGCTCCAGCAGGAAGTCTTTACTGAGCTGCTCGTATTCATTCCTCACCTTGGGTGGCAGGTACACTCGCTCAGTCAGGTCCACTCGATCAGGCAGACCATCGTATCGCTCAACCACCACTGCCAGCTCTGCGATCTTATCGCGTATCTTCTTACCGGCACCTGGCTTCAGCTCCCACTTGAACCCCATGTAGTCCGAGTTAAAGTACCGGTTTCTGAAGTTATAGAACGCAGTACCTAGTCGCTTACCACCATCGAGTAAGAACATCTGGCTCCAGGCTTCCATCAGACTGTTGGGGGTGGGTGTCGCTGTCATCAGCACCCAGCGCGAGATTGGTTTCTTTGTGCGCAGCTTCTTCAGTGCCTTGAACCGTTTTGAGCTGGCGCTCTTGAAGGCGCTCGACTCATCGATCACCACCATGTCGAAATTGAGCTTGGACCACATCTTATCGATCAGCCAGGTCACGTTCTCCTGGTTGATGATGACGATTCGGGCGCTACCTTCAACGGCTGCTGTGCGCTGCTTAGGGGTACCCACAGCCACAGCGTAGGTGTACTTAGCGAAGTTATCCCACTTCTTAATCTCATCGGGCCAGGTGTGCTTCGCTACGCGCAGCGGTGCAATGATCAACACGCGATTAGGTTTGACCTGCTTCAAGCTCTGCAGCAGCGCAGAGGTCTTCCCTGCGCCCATCTGGGCCAGTACGAACGCTGATGTGTTACCAGCTACATGATCGATGATATCCTGCTGGTATGGTCTTGGTGTGAATTTCATAGGCCCAGTCTCTTCAGTTTGTCGTATGCGATGTCGATATATTTCTGGATGTCTAAGTCAGCCGGTATGGTGTCCGTAAGGTCCATCAGCGGTACAGCACCATCACTGCCAGCGACCTTGTTGCCATTGGCGTAGCGGATCGGATGGCCTTCTGTGCTGTAGTACCAGCGCACCACCTTACCGATGTTCTGCTTGTTCCAGTAACCACCCCCTCTGACACCTCGCATGACCAGGAAGTCTCGGATGTCAGTCGCGTTCTGGATGTAACGATCAATGGGGGTGCCATGTGTAAGTCGCGCAACGATCGCATCGTTACACACCTGGGCCGAGTATCCTTTGCGGATCGATCCAGACTCGTACAACCCTTTAGTCTTCGCGCTACCATCAGGTTTCAGTGCCACATAGCTGTTCACTGACTCGCTATACATCGCTTTATAGGGTGTCCACTCTAGGATGTAGGTGGTCGCTTTCGACCACTCATGGCACCGATACTCAACCTCAACCTCAAGATCCGCGTACATCAGGATCACAACGCCATCGGTGTTCGCTGAGACAACCTGTGCGCCCACCAGACTGAGACGCTCGATCAGCATGAGCAGTGCCAACTGACCGGTGATGGTCGTCTGTATGAGCAGCTCAGGCGAATACAAGAAGCTATACTTGCTGCCAAACTTTCCGTATGACGAGTTCAGTACAATCTTCAGGGTATCTGCTGTTGTCTTGTCACCTGTACGCTTCGCTGCCATGCGCTTATCGAAGATCATGCGGTACACTTCCAGGAAACCATCACCGAGGTGCTCAGGGTACAGACCCTGGCCCAAAATGATCGATGGGTACATCGAGGCCACATCGTATTCGCCTAGCAGTAGATCTTCGTTTGGCTCGATGACCTGGCGCTTCTCTTGCGAGTGCAGGCCACCGATGCCGAGCTTGTACTTAGCGCCATTAAACTCGATGACCAGGTTCTTGATCGCATCAGGTAGCTCGACGTTACCGGTGTCTTTGACAGTGAACGTACATTCTCTGACGGTCTCTAAGACATCCTGAAGCTGCTTAGTCTCAAACTCGATGAAGTCTGGCACCTTGTACTTGAATGGCTCCACAGCGGCAGTACGCTTCGATACATCGTACCCATGTTCTTCCATGTAGTGACGGATGATCGCTTCAGCGATCTGTGGATCTGACTTGCTGCGCAGGTCCATACCGTATTCTTTGCTCATGTCAGAGCGCAGGACCAGCTCGCCATGCAAGGTGTGGTAGATATCCCAGGTGACCATCACATCGTTCTTACAATAGTCTTCGAGTACCACAGCATCCTGTTCGCTGATGCTGGCGCTCGGATCAATAGGTAGATCCTGCAGCTTTTTGGAATGGATGCGACAGCCATAGGTCTTGAGTGATGACTTCAAAGGTGTCACCCCTATCAGATCGATATGACCCATATCGACTCGCTTAATGCGCAGCGATGGGAAGTGATCCGATAGCTGCCAGCGAGGTAGATTCTTAAGGATGATCGCATCTGATAATTCTTTGAGCTTCGCATTGGACCAACCTGCCAGGAATGCAGATAACACCGGCAGATCATAGTTATCGCCATTGAAGCTGATTAGTGGGTTCTTACGCAGGATAGCTTCGACCACTTGCTTACTGCCGGTCAGCTTATCGTTATGCAGCTTGATGCTGTAGGTGGTACCGTCTTCGGACGCGAAGACAGCGAGGAAATAGTTTTTGTAGCACTCGATGTCGAATGCGACTGGGATCAGTTTCTGGGACACGTTCCCTACTCCTGTTAAAAAAGGGTGCGACTAGCGCACCCCTGTTAGCTATTTATGCAAATGGAGAGTCATCGTCATCGAAGTCATCGGTGACAGACGCAGATGAAGCCTCATCCAGTACGTCGAAGTCGCTCAGGGAGTCACCTGAACTAGCCACAAACGATTCACCATCGCGCACAAATTGTATCGCGTTCAAAGAACAACCGACACGTTTACCGTACTGACCATCGTATGAGTACACTTCGAGCGATGCGTTCACATAGCAGCCAGGGTAGATCAGATCGTCTTCCTCAGTCACCGGACGCTTCTGGCGATCGATCACAGTCGGACGGTATTTAGTGTTAGCTTTGATTGCCCACATTCCTGCGTAGCCATCATACTCCTGCTGATCACCATCCTTCAGGCAGTATTCAACCTTCTTAGGGATCGGTTTGCCGAACGCTTGTTCAGCCACTTCTGTGATCATCTTCGGTAGTGCTTTACCGGCATCGGTGGTTTTATCCACCAGGAATGACGCAACGTATTTGCCTGTGTCGTTACCTTTGTACGTTTCAGTCTGCCACAGTGAAGGGAAGCTCAGTCTCACGTTCTGTAGTACCAGTTTCTTGCGAATATTATCAGCCATTTTTCGTTTCCTCAGTTTAACGTATCGAAATCATCAGTAGCGACAGGCAGTGCTGGGCGCTTATCTGATTCATGTACCAGGACAGGTTTGCCTGGTGGTTTCTCGGTGATCTTCAGCTCTTCGAGCTGCTTCTTACCCAGAATCTTTTCTGCTGCAGTGATGCCGATCAGCTTCTTATCGAACGCTGCATCGCCCATCAACTTCACCAGCTTGGTCTCAGCGTCACCATTCCATTTGCGAATGGATCGACCTTCAACCATCTTAAATCCTTCAAATCCCTGACCATGCTCCAAGCGCGAGAAGATGTGCGACTCGATCGCTTTCAGCCAGGACTCGATTAAACTCTTGTGCTCCAACACCAGACGGATCTGGTCGTCGCTCATGTTCTCCACCGATGGCAGCATCTCGAAGTCGCCACCCACCAGCTCAAGGTTCTTCTGGTAGAGCGCAGGACAGGTCGCTTTACCCTTACACCACTGACAGGCTTTCTCTGATGGGTTCAGCGGTGCGTCATCTTCCAAGCACAGCTCCGCAGCGCGAGCGACTTTACCGCCATACACCAGCAGGTCATCAACCGAGATGGACCAGGTGCGAGAGCCACCAGCGCGAGGCTGGAATATGTGCAGCACCACTTCTTTGATCTCGATCTTCTTGGCCAGCAGCTTATTCACAGCACCCAGGCCATAGATCATCAACTGTGGATTGTTCTCAGCTTCGACCACACCCATACCGTACTTCAGATCGATAACGTGAAGGTCAGTACCTTTGATCACCAGCGCATCGGCTGTACCGAACGCGCCAGGAATGTAGTCGTTCAGATCGAGGGATTGCTCGACATAGATGCGCTCGCCATCGGCAATACCGCGAACGTAAATCGCATAGTTATTGATGTGGTCGCGCATATCGTCAGGGAAGCCATCAACGTCATAGGCATCGACGTTCTCACTCAGGCAGATCTCGCCCAGGGTGTGAGCGTGTGTGCCTTCAGCGGCATAGCTCGAACCGTAGTCAGGCATCTCTAAGGTGTATTCAACTGAACCAGGACATGACATCCAGCGAGTCGCTGCAGATGGTCCCATTGGGTGGTGGCCAGTGTCCCTGGCGATTTTGATGAGGTCTTCGACGTTCATACCGTTTCTCCGTTGCGCGTTTATCTGTTGACAATACTATAAATCGCAAACTACCCTGTCAACCGTTCTTGAAAAAATATTTTACGGAGGTGTATCACCATGACGACTCAAGAGGCTATCGAATACTACGGTGGTCCTAAATATTTGGCCAACGCTTTGGACATATATCCACAGGCGATCTATGCATGGGGAGAACGACCACCGAAGGCTAAACAATTCGAGCTGTATGTGATTAGCGGCAGGAAGCTGAAGATCGATGAGAGATACTACCAGGAGACAACGGATGCCCAAGAATAATATAAAGCACCCACATGGATTTGGACTCGCACCTAAATTTGAGAACATCCCAGAGTTACTGCGCGATGGTCCCTGGTGCGTCTGGAAGGCTAGACCGAAGGGTAACGGCAAGTACGACAAGATACCCTTCAACGGCATCAACACGATCAAGACCACTGAGCCAGACACCTGGCTGACGTTCGATCAGGCCCAGCAGCTCTACCTCGGTGGCGGCTTCAACGGTGTCGGCCGACTGGCGACCAAGGATGGTCTGGCGTTCATCGACATCGATGACTCAAACAAACTACCGGATGAGCTGAAGGCGCTGGGTGAGACCTACGTCGAGCGTTCACCCTCTGGTAACGGTATGCGACTGGTCTACCAGGTCGATACACCACCGGCCAAAGATCTCAAAGAACCCTATGAGGTGTATTCCGGTAACAGTGCTCGCTTCCTGACCATCACCGGCAACACGATGGGAAAGCTGCACCAGATCGCTCGCAAGAACGGACAACTGGCTGAGATCGTAGAGCAGTACAGTCAGCCCATCCAGCCATCGCCAGAGCAAGAGATCGATGATGTCTTCAGTGGTCACATCGTCTCTAACACCCCGATCGAAGAGATACGCGAGCTGCTGTCGTACATACCTGCAGACAACGAACAGATGTGGATCGATGTCAGCATGGCGCTCAACACTCACTTCCACGGTTCTACTGATGGTTTCGAGCTGTGGGACCAATGGTCGCAACGCTCGGAGAAGTACGATGGACTGCGCGATATGCGCCATGAGTGGGATCGGTTCACCAACACCGAACGCACCACCAAGTACAACCTGGGATCGATCGCGAAGTGGGCCAAGCGATACGGTGCTGACCTGTCAGCCATCGCCAAGAAGCATAAGCGTACTAAAGACATTCCCACCGAGTACGACTCTGATGAGTACCAAGATGAAGTCGCTGCGACATCGATACCCAATGCGCTGTTTGTCCCACTGACAGATGCGTATCAAAACGCCAGTCATACAGTGCGCTGGACCATTGAAGGGTATGTGGAACAGGCAGCGGTGGTGAACTATTACGGTGAGTCTGGCGTGGGTAAATCCTTCGGTGCGATCGATATAGCTTTATCGGTAGCGACTGGCGACAAGTGGCTCGGTATGCGAACCAAGAAAGGCCAGGTGCTATACATCGCAGGTGAAGGCCATAATGGTGTGAACCGTCGAGCCTATGCGTGGCGCTCAGAGCGTAACTTCCCCGATGCGTCTAACTTCATTATGACCAATCGAGCGATCAACTTATCAATGGATAAGGAGCGCAAGACACTGGAAGCGTACCTGGACAAACTCGATGACCCACAGCTAGTGGTCGTGGACACCTGGGGCCGCGCAACGGCCGGTATTAATGAGAACAGCTCAGAAGAAGTGCAGCCCATCATCGAATACCTGACGCATATATCGCGCAAGTACGATTGCACCATCATGGTCGTACATCACACCCCAAAACATACCACCGACAGCTCTGCTGGCTCCAAAAACATCAAGGCATCTATGGATGTTGAGATCGCAATGGTGCGCAGAGATGGCATCAATGGCGTGGTGATGGAGTGTCGCAAGATGAAGGAAGGCCCACAGTTTGAGCCAGTGGTGTTTGAATTCGTACAGATCCAACTGCCATCAAACTACGATGATGAGTACGGCAATGTGACCTATTCAGCCATCCTACGAGCGTCAGCTAATTCCCAGGATCAGCTCGATAGCGCCAAGATGAAGCTATCTCGCAACGGCAAATTGCTGATGGATACCATCCGTTATTTTATGGATAACGACCCCACAGCGCATCGAGCTGTTCCCCCTGAAGCGACCATCGAGTTCCCATTCGCAACGTGTGGAGTGGCTATCGATGTGGATCGAGTCAGGGATAAATTTGAACGCGATCACCCTCGAAGGGACAACCAAAGTACAGTCAGAGGAGCTTGGACTGCAGGCTGTTCTAACATACGAGAACGTCATCATGCGCAGATATGTGATGGCGTTTTTGTGGTTAGAGTGTGATGAAAATTGAGCGTCCGTTTGTCCGTTTTTTGAAAAACGGACGCAAACGGACAAACGGACGCTGGTTAAAAAATGATCAAAAAGCGTCCGTTTTTCGCTTTTTTTGGGGGTGTCCGTTTTTTCTTGAGCTAAAAAACGGACGGAAACGGACGCTAGAGGTAAGTCTTTGTTTTATAAAGAAATTAGTGTCCGTTTTACGTTTGTTTGCGTCCGTTTGGCGTAATGTGAAGTGCGTCCGTCCTGTCCGTTTTATATAGGGACTATATAAAACGGACACACGCACAAACGCGGACAAAAAATTTAAGGACAAAAAACGGACGGACGCTAGGTGGTAGAGGATGCGAGAACGAGACATTGAACGACACCTTGTACGTGTTGTGGAGGCTGCCGGTGGACGCTGCTGGAAGTGGACCGGACAAAGAGGTGTGCCTGACCGTATTGTGATGCTGCCTGGTGGTCTTACGCTGTTTGTTGAGGTGAAGACGAAGGGTGGGAAGATTAGTCCGTTACAGCGGCACACGATCGGTGTGATGCGATCGCTCGATCAGATGGTGTTTGTCGTGTGGTCGAAAGAGGATGTGAATCAGATGATGAGAGATGTGTGGGAGTTACTATGAGTGAGGCGAACAAAAAGCAAGTCGGTGGAAGTCACTACAAGGACCAATCGATACAACCGTGGGATGTGGTCGATACCTGGCCGTTAGAGCAGCGCATTGGGTATTACCGTGGTAATGCGCTCAAATACCTTCTCAGGATGGGTTCTAAGGATGAAACGGTGCAAGAGGTAGGTAAGGCTATACATTATCTGGAAAAGCTCTCAGAAGTGCTTACAGAGCGTTCTACGAATACTCGGCAGAATGCGCTTGATCCGAACTACAACAGCTTGAGGGTATCGAAGTGAGTGGGAAAGGAAGTGCGCCAAGACCGTTGAGTGTTGATAGGAAGACATTCGACGAAAACTTCACTAGAATATTTGGTAACCCTGTAACAGAACCAGGAGCAAAAAGCAATGACAGCAAAGCCGAAGAACAAGGGTGGTCGCCCGACGAAGTTCAACGACCAACTGGCAGGTAAGATCTTAGGGCGAATCGCTGTAGGTGAGTCGGTCAGAAGTATTTGCGCTGATCCAGCGATGCCTTCAGCCGATACGATCTATCGATGGATAGGCGAGAAGCCTGAGTTTTCGGAGCGCTACGCGCGAGCGAAGGAAGATTCAGCCGACTCGCTGATCGAAGCTATGTTCGGTGCAGCGTATGACGAAGAGACCGATGTGCAGCGACTGAAGCTGCGTGTTGATACGACGAAGTGGTACCTGTCGAAGATCAAACCGAAGAAGTATGGCGATCGCACTATCCATGCCGGTGATGAGAGCGCACCCATCGCAGTAACTGAGGTGAAGCGTGTCATTATCGACTCTTGAGATCCCTACGCCCAGGTGGGCGCTTCCGTTACTTCAACCTGCTCGCTACCTGGGAGCCTATGGTGGTCGAGGTAGCGGGAAGTCACATTTTTTCGCTGAGATGATCATCGAAGCTCATGTCATGGACCAGAACCGCAAGACGGTCTGTATTCGAGAAGTGCAGAAGTCGATCAAGATGTCGGTGAAGGCGCTACTGGAGCAGAAGATCGAGAAGCTGGGTGTCGGAGCGTACTTCGATGTCCAAGAGTCTCAGATCAAATCTAAGCGCGGTGATGGCATTATCATCTTCGCAGGTATGCAGAACCATACAGCCGACTCGATCAAGTCGCTGGAAGGCTTCGACTGTGCCTGGGTGGAGGAAGCGCAGTCACTCAGCCAACGGTCCATCGACCTGCTGCGTCCGACTATCCGTAAGCCAGACAGCTCTCTGATGTTCACATGGAACCCCTACCTGGCGAGTGATCCGGTTGACGTTTTGCTGCGTGGCGATAACCCACCCCCAGACTCGACGATTCTCCAGGCGAACTACATGGACAACCCCTGGTTGCCTGATGTCCTGCGCGATGAGATGGAGTACGACAAGGCGAGAGACCCAGACAAGTATGCCCATGTCTGGCTCGGTGAGTACGTCAAGAACACCAACAGCCGAGTGTTCCACAACTGGCGCATCGAAGAGTTCGAGACGGACCCTGCAGCGATGTTCCGTCTCGGTGCCGACTTTGGCTTTTCGGTAGATCCGACTACACTCATCAGATGCTACGTCGAAGGTCGGACGCTGTACGTCGATTACGAAGCGTACCAGGTCGGCTGTGAGATCCTCGATACACCGGATCTGTTCTTCACGGTCCCTGACGCTGAGAAGTGGCCGATCATCGCTGACTCAGCGAGACCCGAGACGATCAGTCACCTTCGCAAGCATGGCTTTCCGAAGATCCAGCCAGCAGTGAAGGGTAAGAACAGCGTCAACGAAGGTGTCGAGTTCATCAAGACCTACGACATCGTGGTCCATCCGAGGTGTAAGCACCTGATCGATGAGCTGACGCTGTATAGCTACAAGGTGGACCCTGTGACCGAGGCGATCCTGCCGGTACTGCAGGATAAAGATAACCACTGCATCGATGCGCTGCGGTATGCGCTGGAAGGTTTACGTCGAGGTGGTGCGCAGAAACCAGCAGTGGCGCGACCAATAGCCACAGTGTCTAGATGGTGATATATTAATCGGTACCACTCGCGAGGTAACACAAATGGCCAGAATTAGCAAAGAGCAACGTCTGGCGCAAATCCATGCCGAGGCTATCGCTGAATTCGACGATATCCAATCGGCTGTCAGGGATGAGCGTCTGCAATGCTTGGAAGATCGACGTTTCTACAGCATCGCAGGTGCTCAGTGGGAAGGTCCACTCAAAGAGCAGTTCGAGAACAAACCGAAGATGGAGGTCAACAAGATCCATCTGTCGGTCATGCGTATCATCAACGAATACCGCAACAATCGCATCACAGTCGATTTTGTCAGCAAGGAAGGGATCGAGAACGATCGACTGGCTGACACCTGCGATGGCCTGTATCGGGCCGACGAAGAATTCTCCAGTGCCGATGAAGCCTACGACAATGCTTTCGAGGAAGCTGTCGGGGGTGGCTTCGGTGCCTGGCGCTTACGCGCAGCTTACGAAGATGAAGAAGACGACGAAGATGACCGTCAGCGCGTGATGATCGAACCGATCTACGATGCTGATAGCTCTGTGTTCTTCGACCTGGGCGCTAAACGTCAGGACAAGTCTGACGCGAAGCGATGCTATGTGCTCACCTCCATGACTCGCAGCGAGTACATGGAAACCTACGACGATGATCCTACCTCATGGCCTAAGTCGATCACTGATGTGAGCTTCGACTGGTCCACCCCCGATGTGGTCTATGTGGCTGAGATGTACCGAGTCGAAGAGATTCGTCATACGGTTCATGTCTACCAGACCCTGGATGGCGAGGAAGAACGCTACACCGATGATGACTTCGAGGCTGATGAGACCTTAGAGCAGACGCTCGCAGCGACCGGTGCTGTCAAGACTGGCGAGAAGAAGACGAAGAAGCGCAAGGTGCGCAAGTACATCATGTCCGGTGGCGGTGTCCTGGAAGACTGTGGATACATTGCAGGTCAGTGCATTCCGATCGTGCCGGTGTACGGCAAGCGGTGGTTCGTCGATAACGTCGAACGCTGCATGGGCCATGTGCGTCTGGCGAAAGATGCGCAGCGTCTGAAGAATATGCAATTGAGCAAGCTCGCTGAGATCAGTGCGATGAGCACTGTCGAGAAGCCTATCATGATGCCTGAGCAGGTCGCTGGCTTCGAGATGATGTGGGCAGAAGACAACCTCAAAGACTACCCATACCTGTTGGTGAATCCGATCACCGGCATGAATGGTGAGATGCAGCCAGCCGGACCAGTGGCGTACACCAAGTCTCCGCAGATCCCACCAGCGATGGCAGCACTGCTGCAGATCACTGAGCAGGACATGCAGGATGTTCTGGGTAAGCAGGAAGCTGGCGAACAGCTACAGCCGAACGTCTCAGGTAAAGCGATCGAGCTGATCCAGCAGAAGCTGGATATGCAAGCGTTCATCTACATGAGCAATATGTCGAAGGCGATCAAGCGTTCCGGTGAGATCTGGTTGAGTATGGCCAAAGATGTCCTGGTTGAGCGTGGTCGCAAGATGAAGACGCTGAACAGCGAGTATGAAGCTGGTCAGGTCGAGCTGTCGATGCCTACCCTGAACGCTGAGACCGGTCAGGTAGAGTACGCCAACGATCTGCGCGAAGCGAAGTATGACATCGCTGTGAGTGTTGGCCCGAGCACCAGCAGCAAGCGAGCTGCGACCGTGAAGGCGATCACCGGTATGCTGGCGATGACGCAAGACCCAGAGACCATCCAGGTACTCACATCGATGGCGATGATGAACATGGAAGGCGAAGGTATCGAAGACGTTCGCAAGTTCTACCGCGACAAGCTGGTCAAAATGGGTGTGGTCGAACCTACCCAGGAAGAGCTGCAAGCGATGCAGGAAGCGATGCAGAACCAACAGCCAGACGCGAACACGATCTATCTGCAGTCTGCTGCACAGAACGAGCAAGCGAAGGCTAAGAAGGCGCAAGCGGATACACTGCTGGCACTGGCTAAAGCTGAAGAGACGAAAGCGAAGACAATGGAAACCATGTCGAGCATCAAGTCAGAAGGTCAGAATCGACTGATCAAAGCAGCCGAGCAGGTGCGTCAGACTGCTGGTGCTCTCGGACAGGGTGCGCCACAGCCAGGTCAGCAAAATATGCAGGGTATGAGTACGGAAGATTTGATCCGTATTGCCGGAGGTGAATGATGTCCACGACAAGTGCTGTAGCTAAGGCTGCTAGTAAGGAGCTTGTTGAACGCGCATTGAAAGGTGATAAGGTCGCTGATGAAGCGATCAGGCTTAAGATCAAAGCGTTTCACGGTTCACCTGCAGACTTCGAGCAGTTTCTTGATGAGTACATCGGTACTGGTGAAGGCGCTCAGGCCTATGGTTACGGTCACTACTTCGCTGAGAATCCTGAAGTTGCTCGCTGGTATAGGGACAACCTCGCGTCAGGTGATCTTAATGAGGCCGGTCAGAAAGCTCTGCAGGAGCACATGGAAGAATGGGCCAATGTGAAGGTCGAACCCTGGAATCGTTTGAAGCAGATCGAGCGATCTCAGACAGCATTGCAGAAGCAACTCGATGATCTGCCACCCTTCCCAGAACCACCTGAAGGTACGACTAGCGAGTTTGATTGGCTATTCGACGATCCTGCTGTTAGCCAATGGCAGGACAAGTATGGGGCAACAAGCCGACGATTGAGGGAAGATCTAAATGCGCTCGAGAGCGAGCGTTTAGATCTAATGAAGAATAACCCAAGACTTGCTGCTGGTGATCCAGTGGAGCAGGTTAAAGCCGATTGGCTCAACAGCACACAGGCTGACAATGCCAAGTTTAGGTTCTTAGCTGAAGCTGATGATAGCTTGTACGAGTCTGGCAAACTCTATGAAGTAGACATCGATGCTGATCCGAACGATCTGCTTGATTGGGATAAACCGTTAAGTAAGCAGACCGATAATGTTAAGCAGGCTTTGCTGCAGATAGCAGATAGCAATCCTGGCCTATTCGATAAGGACCAGACACGCATTCTACAGGGTAATCCGAACACTGCGTTTGGTACTATCTGGGGTGATATGTCAGGCCAGGACGTATATAAAACATTGTCCGAGCGTTTCAATCGTTACCCTGACACTGACTTTGGCGATCCTAAATCACCTGAAGCTGCTTCAAAACTACTGGAATCTGTTGGCATTAGAGGTATCAAGTACGCTGATGCGACATCGCGCAAAGCCGATGGTGGTACTAGCAACTTCGTCGTATTCGATCCTCGCATTGTTAGTATCGCAAAGAAGTATGGTCTGACTCTCCCCCTGGCAGCTAAGATTTTCACCACAGCAACGGCTACCGGTGTAGCACTCAATACACCTGACGCTGAAGCATCGTTCGTCGGTCAGATGGCGCGTAGTTTTAAGGCGCAAGCGAGAGAGCTGGCCGAGCAGATGGAAACTGCAGGTAAGTCGAGAGACGCTATCTGGAAAGCCACTGGTGAAGAGTTTGGTGCGCCTATGATGCGTGGGGCCGATGGCCAATGGCGACAAGAAGTGTCTGATGAGTTCATGCAACTCAAGAAGAACCCAGAAGTCGAAGGTGTCGCGCAGGAATTAGCTGATGCGGTGCAATTCACCACCGAAGAGAACGGTGTGATCGCTGCGCGAGTTCAAGGTGATCAGTTCCGTACAATGGGTGCCTTCGGTGACACTGAAGAAGAAGCGTTCAAGAACCTACTGCGCAATACGCTCAAAGATCGCAACATCCAAGTCAACGTATTCGAGCCTGGTAGCCAGATGAATTGGCTAGACGATATTGTCGAGGGGTTTGGTGCGCAAAGTGACTATAACTTGGGTGATGTTGATATATCGAGCAACACCAGAGAACCGTCATATCGAGGCGCGTACTTCCCAGATAGTGACACTATCGACATCCGTTATCACAACCCGATGGGTACTGGACCTCGCACTGATGAGGATATGCTAGGCACTATCGCTCACGAGCTTCAACACGCCATCCAAGAGCGAGAAGGTTTTGCGCGTGGTGGTAATACCGAATCTATGGAGCGCGTTATCGAACGTGCCAGAATGGACCTTCGGTATGCAGAGGAAGAATTCGCGAACGCAAAAGAAGGTTTTGAGCTGACGCTTAAGAATCGTGGTTATGATAACTTCCAGGATTTGTCTCGCACTGCGTATCAGATGAACGAGATAGACCGATTAAAAGGTTATCTAAGCACTTACTATCAAGGTGGTAAACTCACCGATAAGCGTAGGAATATCTTCAATTCTGCCGGTTCTATCATGGACCCGAACGATGAATATCGTATGCGTATGGATATAAACTGGTCCAAGCGTCATCGTCCACAAGCCGAGCGTGATGCGCAGTATGCTCAGTATATCGAGAATGCCATCAAGTACGCTGAAGAGCGTCTCGATCCAACTCTGGTTGAGCAGGTTCAAACTTCCGGTGTGAAGAATCCTTACGCTAAGTATCAGCGTGAATTGAACAAAGCGAGATCTGCGGCTCAAGAGTCATTCGGTGTAGAAATGAATGATGCTAGGCTGCGCGTGAATGACTTGAACAACTTCCTATCTCGTTACGAATACTCGGGTGGCTCCGGTTTATACACCGACTTAGCAGGTGAAGTTGAAGCTCGCACTGTGCAGGAGCGTCTGCGTATGTCTATGCAGGACCGTATAGATAATCCACCCTGGACCGGTAAGGAATGGGGTAGAACCCCTGAGTACCAGCAGGTGGTGGTCGATGAATATGGTATGCCGAGCAATGTGCGTGGATTAAGTAACCAGAGATCTGCGAGTCGCCAGGTCAACGCTGAAATGCCTTCTTGGATCGATGAGATCGAAGGTATGGCTAACATCGATGAGAATGGCATGATGACCGTTTATCATCGCACTACGCCAGAGCAAGCTGAACAGATTCGTAAGACAGGTGTATTCACCCCTAAAGAAGATGGAATTTTCTTCTCGACATCACCAAGAGGTCAAGCTGAAGGGTACGGTACTGAGGTGGTGGAGATGAAGATCCCTGCTAATGAGCTGCAACTCGATGATCTATTTGATGATGAGGCACATCTGCGATTACCGGCTAAAGCGAACAAACCTAACAACATAGGTCGATACCTCGCTGGTGGTGCAGCCATAACAGCTACAGGCGCAGCAAGTGCTAATAGCTACGGTGTACTTCAGTCTGACCAGAGACAAGTCGCAGAGACACCCTGGAAGGATGAACAGCCCAAGACAGCAGCGGCCATGCTGCAAGAGTCTGCAGATGCGTTCGATCAGTCGATGACGGACCCTGAATGGTTCGATGTGAACGAATACCAGTCGCAGTACTCCGACACACCAGGGAAGTTCGCTCGCAACCTAGTGGATGTATGGGGTGAGATGGGCCGAGGTATGCTGACAGGTCTGACCGGTACGTTCGGTGACCTAGAGACGCTTTTGGTGGGTGGTCTGATTCCTGGTATCGTCGGAGCTGCTGAAGGTGAAGGTTTCGTTGATTCGGCAGTCACTGGCTTGGCGACTTATGATTCGGTCATGCCGACAGCGGAGGATATGCGCCAATACATCCCATCACCACCAAAGATCGGTAACTTACCTGCGGAAGATTTCCAGACAGTGCTAGAAATCGGTGAGATGATAGCGCCAGAACCAGGTCAACCTCTTGGTATCATGAAGAGCGCGATCCCACCTAAATTCGGGCCGCAGATGTTATTGCGTCCAGCACAATAAGGAGAATTAGTATGGCCAATGCGTCAGATTTTCAGCCAGACAACGAAGATTTAATCATCACCGACTACTTCAACCATGCTGCGATTGAGATTTATCGCACCTATGGCGATCGCGTGAAGATAGCGCGTAAGTCGCTGCACAAATTCGGCAGAAACTCAGGTGTAGGTGCAACTGAGACAGATGTGAACTACTTGGGTATTGACCCTGTTCACAGTGCGACCAACTCTATCGACACAGTGTCGAGTGAAAACGCAGGTGATACAACACAGACCCTGCGTGTTGAAGGTTTCACCATCAGCAATAACTCACTGAAGTTTGTCGCGCAGGACGTAGCACTTAACGGTCAAAACAAAGTGACGCTGGCGACCCCTGTATCGCGTGTGACTCGTATTGCGAACGTAGCTGGACCTATCGCAACTTTGGGCGATGTCTATGTGTATGAGGATGGTGCGATCACCAACGGTATTCCTAATAACCTAGACACTGTGGGTAACGTAATGCCTGCTGAAGATCAGTCTACGCTGTTCGCAGGAACGTCTGTCGCTTGTAACAACTACTTCATCTGCACTGGCTATTGGTCGTACCTGGGTAAGAAGACTGCAGCCTATGCGGATATTCGCTTCAAGATTCAGACGGTGGGTAATAACTTTTACCGTACATTGAGCATCACAAACATCTCGAACTATTCAGGTATTGAGCACCGATTCGCGCCATACCTTATCATTCCACCCAACACCGATATCGACATCACTGCGGTGGGTTCGACTACCGGTATTGATGTGTTCGCTGGGTTCGATGGTTTCTTCGCTGATATCGTCACAGGGTAATCACTATGAAGGTTAGAGATCAAAAAGGATGGGCCATCGAGGTCGATGAGTACGAGAAGGTCGTTCAAGCGATCGATAACTTTAGTAAAGGTTCTGCCGATCGATCAGCCAAGCAGTACGAAGTGATCATCATGCTGATGGGTAAGCTGCTCGATGCGAATAAAGCGAATAGCGATAAGATCGCTGCAGCGATTGATGCGAGCACCCAGGCGATGGCGACGATCGCTGAGAGCGTCAAGACCCTGGCCGAGGCTGAAGGTAGTGAGAGCTATGGTGAAGAGCTGATGCTATTGGTGAAGCAGATCGGTACATTGGTACCGATTCCTTCACCCCCAGCAACGTATGAGTTCACAGTCACCAGAGATCGCAATGGCCATATGAGCAGCGTCTCGGCTAAACCAACATCAAACAACTAAGGAGCTGACACATGGCTTTTATCACTGACAATGCGTTCGACAGCGGTCTCAGCTACCTGACGACGAATGGCGAGACAATCTACATCTGCAGCGCAGAACCGACCACCTATACCGAAGCGAGCAGCACCAATAAGCTCGGCACCAAGACATCAGCGACTGTGGGATCACCTACTTCCGGTGCGACTAACGGTCGTCGTGTGATCGTATCAGCGATCACTGATGGCACAGTGGACACTACCGGCAACGCGACCCACTGGGCGCTGTGTAAGGACTCAGCGACATCTGAGCTGCTGGCTACAGGTGCGCTGACCGGTGGACCGATCTCTGTGACAGGTGGCAACACGTTCACCCTCGACGCGATTTCGATCACTATTGCTGATGCTGTTTAATGTGGAAAATCTTCTACGACGATGGTTCAACCTACTCTGACCAGGATGGGACCATCGAAACAGCACCTAAGCTCGGTGTTATCATTGTGGCATCGAGTGATCCTGATGTGGGTAGGAAGTATGATCGAAGCTGCGATCATTACGTCTGGCACTCATACGGATGGCGTGGTGTAGACCAATTCGGTCTGTATGACTACCTGTCGCAGTCAGGTAGTAAGGTCGTGCTGTTCGGTAGGACCGTTGAAGATCGTCGATGGAAAGAGATCTGGCAACAGGCCATTGATGACGATTATCTGCCCAGGAAGTCTGCCTGGCATAGTGATGAGGCTGCGCTGAGAGATGGGTAAGACGGTCAACCCTGTCTGGCAACAGCAGGATTACGCATTCTATAGTGATGGCACCGAGTCAGGTGCAACGATCATTGGCTCTGCCGGTACGCAGCAGAGCATCGATGTTGATGTTGCGTTCCACTGTCGTCTGGCGATCGCTGAGACAGCAGGTGCGACTACATCACCATCTTTGACCTTATCTTGGCAGTACAATCTCGCTGGTGGTGGCTGGAATACCATCACTGGGACCACTCCGATCCAATTTATCGATAATGCGAACCTGACCGATGGTGGTGCTACCACTAACCGACAACCGACCGGTACTGGTACGTTTGTTGCCGGTCGCATCTACGAAACAGCTAACACTGGCGCGACCTGTTACACCTCTAGTGGTAGCGACCATACCGAAGCTCTAGCGCATCTATTCATCGATTCAGCGCAGGTCAGTAATGGCCAGGAGATCCTGATTCGATGCGTGGAAGGTGGCGGTACTCTATTCGGTGGTGCGTACACTGACGCTGATATTAACGTGGTGGCACCGATCCCACCCGATGATCTGAATGCGACTGACATCAGCAGTGCGAGCAGCACATCAACTGTAGCACTGACGCAGAACCAGGTACTGAATGCGACCGACATCAGCTCGGTATCGAGCGTATCGAATCCTACCCTGGCTGAAGTATCGGATGATGCGCTGCTGGCTGATGACATCAGCTCGGCATCGAGCACTTCATCGGCAGCACTTACGCAGAACCAGGTGCTGGATGCCACCGATATATCTAGCGCCAGCTCGACCACTGATGCTGCGCTGACGCAGGGCCATACCCTGGATGCGACTGACATTAGTTCGGCATCGAGCACTTCGTCTACAACACTGTCTCAGAACCAGGTGTTGGATGTTACTGACATTAGCTCTGCATCGACAACGAGCAGCGCAACACTGTCTCAGAACCAGGTACTGAATGCGACTGACATTAGCTCTGTATCGAGCGTATCGAATCCTACGCTGGTCGATGTTGAACCTGGTACTGATGCGCTGCTGGCCGATAGTATCGTCAGTGCGACTGCTGTTAGCGCACCTGCGCTGGGTGTTCCTAGTGCTGGTCCTACGTTCAGAGACACAGCCGGTCGAATACCGGTCTACACCCCCAGGGATCGAATACGCGAGCAGATCGAGCGTGAAGACGAAGAAATGCTGGCAATTATCATGGCCTTTATGCCTTTCATTTGCAAAAGTCAATAGCCAGTTATATTATTACATGAACGGTTTCCACCCTCCGTTTCAAGGGTGAGTTTAGTGCGAGGTCGATATGACAGAACAGGCAGTAATGATTGAAGACGAAGACTTAATCGATGAACCTGAGCTGGACCTGGACGAAATCGAAGAACCCGAAGTCGATGATGAAGAGGCTGACATCGAGCCAGAGGTATCTGAGGAAGAAGACCAGGACGATAGCGAAGAGGATGATGAGGTCGTCGTACAGATCGGTGAGGAATCGCCCCCTCAAGAGGAAGATGATCGAGAAGCTCCAGAATGGGTGAAAGATCTTCGCAAAGTACATCGTGAGCAGCAGCGTGAAAACCGTCAGCTCAAAAAGCAATTGGCAGAATTGCAGGGTAGCAAACAGGCAGAGGCCCAGACGCAACTCGGTAAGAAACCAACGCTCGAAGATGCTGATTATGACGCTGAAGTCTATGAGCAGAAGCTCACTGACTGGTATGAGAAGAAACGTCAGTACGAACAGCAGCAAGCGGAGCTGGAAAGTCAGCAACGTAAGCAGCAAGAGGCATGGCAAGCTACGCTCCAGGGATACGCTGAGAAGCGTCAGACCTTAAAGGTGCGTGACTTCGATGATGCTGAAAGTGTCGTACAGGATGAGCTATCGAATACCCAGCAAGGGATGATTTTGCAAGGTGCCGAGAACCCTGCACTGGTAGTCTATGCTTTGGGTAAGAACCCGAAAAAAGCTAAAGAGATCGCTTCTATACAAGACCCCGTGAAGTTTGCCTTTGCGGTAGCTAAATTGGAGACTCAATTGAAAGTTACAAATCGCAAGGCAGCAACTAAACCCGAAACGACTTTGAAGGGTAAAGCCCCTAAGTCGGGAACGGTTGACTCGAACTTGGAACGGCTGAGAGCTGAAGCGGAACGTACCGGTGACTATACAAAGGTCATCGCCTACAAGAACCAGAAGCGAGCAGCCAATTAAGTTTTTTATTTACTACTTAAAGGTAACTTAAAATGGCTAACGCATTTAATAAAGAAGAACGCGTAGCGTTCGAACAGATCCTGGAAGGTTTCCAGGACGCTCTAGTATTGTCTCGCAACGTCAATGTTTACAACACTGACTCAGCGATGATGGAACGCGCTAACGACACCATCTGGCGTCCAATGCCGTACATCTCGACTTCTATCGATGCAGCTTCAGGCACCGATATCAGTGCGAGCTTCAAAGACTTCACTCAATTGTCAGTACCTTCATCTATCGGCTTCAACAAAGCTGTGCCATTCTCTTTGACTTCAAAAGAATTGCGCGACCAGCTCCAGGAAGGTCGTCTAGGTGACGCTGCTAAACAGAAGCTGGCTTCTGATATCAACGTAGCTGTTATGAACGTAGCTGCTAACCAGGGTACTATGGTTGTTGCTCGCTCTGCTGCAGCATCTGGCTTTGACGATGTAGCTGAGTGTGAAGCAGTAATGAACGAAGCTGGTATCTCTGGCGATGCTCGTTACCTGGCGCTCTCAACTCGTGACTACAACGGCATGGCAAGCAACCTGGCTGGTCGTCAGAACATCACTGACATGAGCAAGTCTGCTTACCAGAAAGCGTATGTTGGCATGATCGCATCGTTCGACACGTTCAAAATGGACTACGCGAACCGTATCGGTGCTAACTCTGCGACCGTTACTATGGACACTACTGGTTCACTGATCGATTACGTCCCAGAGGCGACTTCGACTTCAGTAGGTGGCCAGGTGAACGTAGACAACCGTTACCAGCAGATCACTGTATCGACTACTACTGGCGTGACTGCAGGCGATGCTTTCACTGTTGCTGGTATCAACGCAGTACACCACATCACTAAGCAGGACACTGGACAGGCTAAGACCTTCCGCGTGATCTCTGTAGACTCTGGTACTACTATGACCATCTCTCCACCAATGATCTCTGCTGGTGGCGCTACTGATGCAGAAGAGCAGTACCAGAACATCACTACTACCAGCACTTCAGCGACTGCCGGTCTGACATTCCTGAACACTACTGCTGCTAGTATCAACCCATTCTGGCATCGTGATGCGATCGAGCTTCTGCCTGGTCGTTACTCAGTACCTTCAGATGCTGGCGCTGCTGTACTTCGCGCTGCAACTGACCAGGGTATCGAGCTTGTGATGACGAAGCAGTTCGACATCAACACGCACAAGACCAAGTACCGCATCGACACTCTGTTCGGTGTGACTATGGTCAACCCAGAAATGGCAGGTATCATGCTATTTGGCCAAGTCTAATAGCTTGAAGTAAAGGGAGCTTCGGCTCCCTTTTCACTTTATTGCGCTATTATTGATAAGGAGGCTATATCATGGCTACCAAACTATTTCGCCCATTGTCTGACACTACATTCGAGCGCATAATCGTGGAAGATCCAGCACCCTATTTGGCTGATGGATGGACCCTGACTGCAGAAGCTCCGAAGAAAGTAGAAGAGGAAGCACCGGCAAAACCTAAGCGTACAAGACGCAAGAAAGCAGAGGACTAATCGATGGCCTACACAAAGCGCGAATTCGTTACCGCAGCGTTTGAAGAGATCGGATTAGCGTCATTTGTGTATGATTTGACCACCGATGAATTGACTGCTGCTTGCAAGCGTTTAGACGCAATGATGGCTGAGTGGAACGCCAAAGGTGTTCGTCTTGGGTACCCTATACCAACATCACCATCTTCGACTAACCTGGATGATGATTCAGGTGTCACCGATATGGCTAATGAGGCCATCATCCTTAATTTAGCCATACGCATCGCACCAGGCTACGGTAAGCAGGTTTCCCCTGATACCAAGATGGCTGCGAAGCAAGCTTATAACACCCTACTCGGTCGTTTGATGGCCGATTCGATGGTTGAGAAACAACTACCAGGTACATTACCGAAAGGCGCGGGTCATCGAACCTGGTCCGATGGTGATCCATTTATGCCAGAACCTGCTGATCCCTTGTTGGCCGGTCCTGATAGCGAATTAGAATTTATTTGAGGTACAAGCGATGACCACTATTAACCGTTTATCGAGCGTAGACACTCTTCAGGGTGGCGATCAGCTACCAGTGTATGACGCGAGTAATGGCGATGCTCGGAAAACATCGCTTACCCTTTTGACTGATTACGTTAAAAGCTCATTAGGCTCGGATCTTAACTATTACAATCAGTTTGCTGCTCCGTCAGCGAATAACTTTAACGTATTGCTAGAGCAGACCGGCCAGAGTATATGGCTAGTTATTACTCCAGCAGGCGGTCTCGCATCTGGTACTGTAACGCTACCTAATCTCGGTGTTCTAACAGATGACCAAGAAATAATTATCGTATGTACAAATGAGGTTATAAGCTTCTCGATTGAAGCTAACGGTGCTACTGTCGAAGGCGCTCCAACTTATTTACCAGCTTACTCTGCGTTTTCATTGCGTTACTCTTTGAGCCAAGGCACTTGGTATACAATGAACAATACCGGCTCAGGCTCAGGCTCAGGCACCGGTTCTGCAGAGACTATTACGCTTACAGCAGGACAGACTGAGGTAGTATTTACTAATGCACCTTCGCAGGCTTCCTTCTTTATTAACGGTGATGATGCGGATAATGGACGCTTATTAGAAGGCGATGATTACGCATTATTCTCAGACCTAAATAAGATTATCTTGTCACAGTCCTACCCTGCAGGCACTGATGTAACGATGATCTATTACGACTCATCTACTACACCAGTATCTACAACAGCTCGATTTGTTAGTTATGAGCCTACAGGCAATGTATCGGCTATTAATGTCCAGGACGCTATTACTGAGCTAGATAGTGAGAAGCAGAACATTATCTATACACCTGCAGGCACTGGTGCTGTATCGCGCACTGTTGAGAGCAAACTAGGCGAGACAGTTAGCGTCAAAGACTTCGGAGCAGTCGGTGATGGTGTGACTGACGACACTGCTGCTATACAGGCGGCTATTGATAGTGGGGCTAAGGAAGTATTTTTCCCAAAAGGGACATATTACTTTACTAGCAATATTACACTTGCATCCAACCAAAGATTAAAAGGTGATGGAGCTACTCTATACCGTAACTCTAATGTACGCATTGCTGGAGCAGGTGCAGGATTGACAGCAATAACTGCTGCCGCAGATATGGTTAAAGGCGATACGATAATCACTTTAGATGCTGGATCATATACGGGTGTAACTGAAGGTCAGTACCTACTTGTTCGCAACAAAGCTCCGATCAATAGCGATTTTATTCAAGACTTCGTAGCTGAATCTACTGCAAACCTACAATCACAAGATCAATGGGTTTACATGACTCAATCATTCAAGATTGTAGAGAAGCTAGGGAGCAACCAAGTTCGCATAGATAGCGCCTCAGTTATAGATTTTGCTATCACATCCACTGGCGATATTTACACGGTTGATGAGCACATTGAGAACGTAACCATTGAAGGTATGACCTTCCTTAACGGAAGCGGACTATCAGGGTCAGGTAGCGAAGCGCAGTTCATTGGTGTGTACCATGTTTATAATATGGCGTTAGTCAACTGCCACTTTAAACTCGGTGGGTATACTGGCGGCATCTACAAAAACTTTGGCTCACTGCGAGTAGAAAGCTGTTTGTTTGAAGAGATAAACAACCTAGCTATATTCCTACGTCAAGCGTGTCCTAACAGTGTGATCACTAACTGTACTTTCAAAAATCAAATGACAGGCGATGCTTCTATTTTTGTCGAAGCACATAACTACAACATAGTGATTGATGGAAATACGTTTGATGGGGCTAGACATGATGAACTAACTAACTCAGCACAGCTTATTTCTGCCGTACAGATGGACGCTAAAGTACATAACAGTGTCATCTCTAACAACACTGTAAATGGTTACGGGGTAGGCTTCCGCTTAGAGCTTGGTTGTATGGGTGTCTCTATCACAGGCAATACTGTGAAAAATACAGACTTGTCTGCAATTAGAGCGCAGCAATCTTCTTACCTTAATATTGCTAACAATGTGTTCTTCAATAATGGGTTGGCAACTACATTAGGGACATTGGTAGGGCAGCAAGCAACAGTGTATCTTAGTTCCGTAGCCAGAGTGTCTGTAGTAAATAACCAGATTACGAGTGAAACAGGAAATACTTCTCAGCCGCTTATCTTGTCAGGTAGTTACAACATCATTAGTAACAATGTCTGGAGTAATGTTGGAGAAATTCAGTTCCTTTCTGGAGGATATAACTCATTCATTAATAACTGGGTAGAGAGTGTTTCTACTGCAGAGCATATAACGATTACAGGCTCGGCTAACCACCACAACCGAGTTAGTAATAATGATTTTGTAGCAAACGCCGCTGTTACTTTCGGTGTGCGTATAGATTCTGGTTCAGAATGTAATGTGGTATCTGATAACCGCTTTTATGGGTCTAGCTTTGCCATAGGTAACTGCGTAGCTCTTACCTCTACAAGTAACGCTCAGTGTTTGAAAGAGAACACCTATGTACACTCTAATTTAACGGGCACAATAAACGTCTATAACGTAGAAATATCTGCCCCCGTCATGCCAACCAATGCAGATATGCCAAGGCGTTTTAGAATATATTCTACGACTACCTCTGCAGGCACTGGTGCTCTTGGTGGGCAAGGGGCAGATTTCTGGGAATACATGATGGAAATTTCAGGGACAAACTATTTTAGGAAGATGTCTTTAACAGCATCACAAGTAGCAATTTAACCTTAGTGTCCCTTCGGAAGGGCAGAGGAGAACAACTTGAAGATTTTCAATTCGGTAAGTGACCTAGTAGCAGCTTCTCTAACAGCAGGGCAGCTAACTAGCACAAAGGGCTACACAACAGCAGGCGATGGTGGCGG